>ULOH01017748.1_pt1 | contig 80232 bp, 91 predicted proteins | sample 1952421 | NCBI WGS metagenome assembly ULOH01 (sample SAMEA4835599, study PRJEB28245) | human gut metagenome | biome: gut microbiome; material: fecal sample | place: Denmark | collected 2008
TATGCTAAGATATGGAGTTGCCAATAATTTTTTTTTGCTTTAAATTATTAATTTTATATATATTATATCTTGTTTATATTGTTTTTTTTATTTATAATTGATATGGAAGGTGAAAAATATGAATATTTATAAATATACTTCTCGTAATGAGAATGATACTGTTGCATTAGCTCAAAATATTGAATCTGAAAAATTTCCTAATATGGTTATTTGCTTAGATGGAGAACTTGGTAGTGGAAAAACTGTTTTTGTTAAAGGCTTTGCACATGCATTAGGAATTGAGGATAATATTACTAGTCCAACATTTAATATTATAAAGGAATATAACTCTGGAGAGTTACCACTTTATCATATGGATGTATATAGATTAGATAAAGATTCTAATGATATTGGAATTGAGGATTATTTTAGTAAAGGTGGAGTTACATTAATTGAATGGTCAGATATAATTACTGATATATTACCAGATGAAAGATTACAAATAAATATTAAAGTTATTTCTGAGAACGGTAGAGTATTTGAATTAATTCCTTATGGTGAAAAATATGAAGAGTTATGTAACTTTGTTTTATAGGTAGATTATGTATACTTTATTTATAGATACACACCTTTATGATATTAATGTTGTTTTGTATAAGGATGGAATTGTTTATTTGCATAAGAGCATTGATAAAAGCATGAATAATAATTCATTATTAGTGCTGACTATTATGAAATGTATTACTAACATCAAACTTAATGAAATTATTGTTGTAAATGGGCCAGGATCTTTTACCGGTGTAAGGACAGGTGTAACGGTTGCAAAAACATTAAGTTATTTATTAAATGTTTCTATTAAACAAGTTTCTTATCTTGATATTATGGATTTTTCTTTAGATAGTACCGAAAACCTAGTAGGTTTTTACGATAATAGTGGTATTTTTGTTGGAAAATATTTAAATCATAGGTTAATTGGAAAATATGAATACATTAAAAAAAGGGAGTTAAATTCAAATGAGTTTTCTAATTTAAAAACAGATGTTATTATTGATTACTCTAAAATTTATAATTTAATTTCTAAGCTTCCAAAAATTGATCCTAAACAAGTTAATCCAATTTATGTAAAAAAAATAAGTGTTGAATATGATTAGAGAATTAAAAAATACTGATATCGAACAGTTAACTAAATTACTAATAAATTATGATAAAAACATTGAAAATCACTTTAACTTTAGTTATTATTTATCTAATGATATATATAGTCAGTACGTTTATGTAATTAATGATAAAATTGTTGGTTATGTCTTAATAACAGTTATTGATACTTTAGTGGAAATTCATTTATTGTATGTTGATAATTTGTTTAGAAATCAAAAATTTGGTACAAAATTAATGGATTATATAATTAATAAATACTCTAATAATAGATTTTTATTGGAGGTGTCAATTAATAATTATATAGCAATTAAACTATATGAAAATATGAATTTTAAAATAATTAATATAAGAAAAAAATATTATAATGATATTGATGCTTATGTTATGGAAAGGAATTAATATGAAAGATGTCTACATTTTAGCAGTTGAGTCAAGTTGTGACGATACAAGTATTGCAATTGTAAAAAATGGTAAAGAATGTATTGCAATGAGTATATCTTCACAAATAGACGTTCATAATAAATTTGGAGGTGTTGTACCTGAAATAGCTTCGAGAATGCATTGTGAGAACATTTTATATGTTTTAGAGGATTGTTTATCTCAAACAAATTTAAAAATTGAGGATATGGATGCTATAGCAGTAACATATAAACCAGGATTACTTGGTTCATTACTCGTGGGATTAGAATTTGCAAAGACTGTTGCTGCTGTATATAATAAACCTCTTATAGGTGTTAACCATTTAATTGGTCATATTTATGCAAATAATATCGAAGATAATTTAGAATTTCCTTTACTTGCGCTTGTTGTAAGTGGTGGACATACTGAACTTTCTATAATGCATAATAATTATGAGTTTGAACTTCTTGGAACAACGCTTGATGATGCAATAGGTGAAAGTTTTGATAAAGTTGCAAGAGTTTTGGGTTTTCCTTACCCTGGTGGCCCAAGTATTGAAAAAGCTGCCTTACTTGGAAAAAATACTTATAATTTAACGAAGCCTGTAAATGATGAGACATATAATTTTAGTTACAGCGGGTTAAAAAGTCAGGTTTTAAACATAATTAATAATGCAAAAATGAAAAATATTGAGATAAATAAAAATGACTTGTCTTGTTCATTTCAGACTATTGCTGTCGATGAGATTGTTCGTAAGGTAGAACTGGCAATAAAAAAGACAAGTATTAATAGACTTGCTTTAGCGGGTGGAGTATCTGCGAATAAATATTTACATAACGAACTTCAGAAATTATGTGATAAGTATAATGTGAAATTGTATAATCCTAGAATGATTTATTGTACTGATAATGCCGCGATGATTGGTGCTGCAGCATATCCATTGTTTTTAAAAAAGGATTTTAAAGATTTAACTTTGGATGCATCAAGTAGTGCTGATTTAATATCTTAATTTAGTATAATAACTCCAATATTTAAATATAGCGCTACTAAAAGCCAAACAAGATACGGAAACTGCAAGAATGCTGCAGTTTTATTCTCTTTATATAATTCAATAATGAATTTTATTGTTGATAAAATTATTAAAACTAGTTCTATGGCACTAATAATATACATTTTCAATTTAAAGAATATAAATGTCCAACTATAATTTAAAATTAAATTTATAATGGCTGATGAAGTAATTTTTTTATTTTCATAATCTTTATTTGCTAAATAAAATGATATCCCAAATAATAAATATAGTATGCTCCAAACAATTGGAAATACTATCTTCGGAGGACTAAATATAGGCTTATTAATTATATTATAGTTTTTGAAATTAGCAAGTAGAGATGATAAAAATCCTCCAATTAAAGGTGCAATAACAATAATAATATTTTTAATTACTTTTTTCATATTATTAGTATATATTTAATATCTGATTTCTATGTATTTTATAGTGAAATTTTACCATAAATATGTTTACTATGCATAAAATATATGATAAAATTAATTTACTTGGGGTAGATTGGTTTCGACATATGTTAATAGATATGATTGCAAGTAGTTGGCAAACTATAAATGCACAAAAAAATAAATGACGAAACTTCTTATAGTTTCACTCCTGCATTTGCCTAATTAGAGGTTTGGGAGTACTCACTTACTTTCTTGCTTATTGAAAGTAAAATGGGTTCATATTAATAAGCTATATTTATTATATTTTTTGAGTATAGTAAATGAATATTAATCAAAATTACTATTTATGAGGTTCGTTTTAGCCATATAGATAGGAAATTTAAATAGAACTAAACTTGTAGATATTGTATAATATGACATATTGGACAGGAGTTCAATTCTCCTCTACTCCACCATAGGGAAATCCGCTCGAACTTTTTATAAGTTTCGAGAATAAATAGACAATCAATTCTAAATTAGGATTGATTTTTTTCTTGTTTAGAAAAAAGTCGTTTCAAGAAAGGATTGATTAAAATGGTTAATGTTATCAAGCAAGAAGTTAGAATGGAAGAATCATTAAGAAAGAGATTAGAGTTCATATGTGAATTTTGTAAGGTTAAATCAACAATTATTAATGGTAATTTAAGAATGATAGATAAAACTAATCTTACATATCTAGAACCACACAGAATTATAATTAATGGTATAACTTTCCTAGCTTTTAATTATTCTAATGAGATATTTATAGAAAACTTAAATAATAAAATTAAATTATCTGAATTAGAAAATTATTTAAAGAATATTTAACAAATATTGACACTTAATACATTTTATGTTAAAATATGAAATCAATTAAGGAGGATTTCATATGTCAGAAAAAAAATACTTATTACTATTAAAGAAACAATTACAAAATAAAAGAGTAATTTGTGGATATAATCAAAATGATTTTGGACAAACTGTCATTACGACAGGTTCACCTAGAAAATATAATGATGATAAAATAATTTATGTAAATCAAAAATTAATGAGTGAATACGATTATATTTCAAAACAAATGCAATCTGCAAAGAGAAGATAAAATTATAAGGTGTCAGTAGTATTAAACAATTAATACTTTTGACACCTTTTTATATTAAGAAGTTGAAATTTAATGAATGAAGAAAAGAAAATAGCAGGACTTTATATTAGAGTTTCTACACTCGACCAAAAACGAGAAGGATTTAGTTTGCCAGAACAAGAAGAAAAATTAAAAGAGTTTTGTAAATTTAAAAGTTATGAAATTTACAAAGTTTATGAAGATGCAGGAATAAGTGCTAAAAATGATAAGAGACCAGCATATCAAGAAATGATGCGAGATGTTAAAGATAAGAAAATAAATGTTATTGTTGCTTTTAAACTAGATAGATTAACTAGAAGTGTTTATGATATTGAAAAATTAATGAAGTTTGTTAATGATTATGAGTGTGATATTGATTGTATGGCAGATGAATCTAATACTACTACTTCAAATGGTAGAATGGTTATGAGAATAATGACTAGCGTATCTCAAAATGAAATAGAAAAATGTAGCGAAAGAACTAAATTTGGTATGGTTGGTGCAATTAAATCAGGACATATCCCAAATCGTAGTCCATTAGGTTTTAAAAGAGATAATAAAAAGTTAGTGCCTGATCCCCTTAAAAAAAACATTATTGTAAGAGTATTTGATTTATATTTGGAGGGAAAATCTCATCAAACTATTGCTAATATATTTAATAAAGAACAAGTATTAGGAAAAACTAATTGGTATGACTCTACTATTCAAAAGGTTTTATCAAATGAACTTTATAAAGGTGATTTTATCAATGGTAAAAGAACAAAACACCCTACATATTATGAAAATGTTGTTGAGCCAATAGTATCAAAAGAAAAATGGGAAAATTGACAATATCAAAAACGAAGAAATGCTAGACATTATGAAAGAACAGCTACTTATCTTTTTACTAACAAACTTAAATGTGCTAATTGTGGTAAATTTCTAGGTGGATGTGCTACCACTAAAAAGAAAAGTGGAAAGAAATATTATTACTATAAATGTGAGAGTTGTAAAACTACTTACAAAGAATATGAAATAGAAAGTTTATTACTAGGTTTAATGTTGGAACTAGTTAAACAAGATGAACTTATAAATGATTATTACACACCATTTATTAAATCTAAATTGGATAACAAACAAGCAGATTATGAAAAAGAAATTAAGAATTTAGATAAGCAAATGGATAGAATTAAAACCGCTTATATCAAAGGTGTATTAAAACTTAATGATTTTGATAAAGAGATAAAACATATTGAATATCAAAGAACTGAATTAACTAATAAATTAAAAGAACAAAAACAATATGAGAATTTAAGTTTCACTATTGATGATTTATTGATTATACAAGATAAACAAGAAATAGAAACATATGTTAATCCAGAAAAATTTATTGAAAATATTTATAATTGGGTAAATGAAACAAGAGAAAAAAGACAAAAACTAGTTGCTACTTATATTGATAATATTGAAATTAAAAAAGTTAATGATAAAGTAGAAATGGTAGATGGAAATTTTAGGTCAGATTATATAATGGGTATGATTAGCAATCATAATAATTATGGACTACCATATAATCTTAAATGGTTTGTTGATGATTATGGTTGTAGTTTAAACATGAATAAAGAACATAAAACGCAAAAACAAGCACTTAAATACTTTAATAAATTACAAGAAACTATGGGAAGTGATTATAAACTAAACTATTATGAAGTTGATACTGATGATGATTTAAAAGATATCTCGTTTAGTTCAGATATTGAAGCCGAAAAAATAATAAGATTAATTTGTATTAAGAATGACAAAAACTATAAAAAGCAAAACTTTAGATTAGGTGTTATAACAATAGACTTATCTGATATCAAAGATAAAAATGGCAATTCACTTTATAAAGAGGTTTTAGAAAAAGTAAAAGAGGTATATAAAAATGAGTTATGCAATATTTAGAGTTGAGCCAATAAATAAATTATCTGATCTCGCACAAATCGGATCGCACAACAAACGAGAGAAAAAAGCATATAAATCTAACCCTGATATAGATATTACAAAAACTAAAAATAATATTGAACTAGTACCACTTTCTGAAAAATATATTAAAGGATTCTATAACTTAACAAAAGAATATAAAAAAGAACACGATAAACGAATGGAAACTATGAGAGATGATAGAAAGAAAACATTTAAACAAATGGTAGATGATTCAAATAATGTAGTTGCAGATGAATTACTATTTACAAGTGATAATGATTTCTTTAAAGATATGAATAAAAGACAAATTAAAAAATGGGCTGATACTTGTATGGAATTTGTTTATGAAGATTTAGGTTATACAAAAGAACAAGTATTACACGATACACTGCACCTAGATGAAAAAACACCACATATCCATTGTGTAGTTGTACCTTTAATTAGAAAATATGATAAAAGAACTAATACTGAAAAATACACTATTTCAAAAAAGCAATATATCAAAGATAAAGCCTATTTAAGCCTACTTCAAGACAAATACTATCAAAGACTAATAGACAAAGGTTTTGACCTGGAAAGAGGCATTAAAAACAGCGATAACGAGCATATTTCAATAAAAGAATTTAAGAAAATAACTCGTAAACTAGATAACAGATTAGAAAAACAAAATTATCTTATGACTAAAGATTTTGAAGAACTACAAGAACAATTAAAAACTTCTAAACCTACAATAACGGGTAAAGAAGTTAAAATTGATAAAGATACTTATGATACTTTAAATAATTTTATGAATACTTCAAAAAGAGTTATTAAAGATATGCCTAGAAATCAAGCATTATTTAAAGAACTAACTGATTATACACAAAGTTATAAAGATTTAGAAAATCAAAAAAGAAATATTCAATATGAAGTTAAAAGATTAGAATATAAAAATAAAGAACTACAACAAGAAAATAATAAATTAAAAAGTTTATTAAATATAATAGTTCAATCATTAAAATAATTCTTTAGAAAATTACTTAAATTAGGAACTGAAAATGATAAAGATAAAGTTGTTGAAGAAATAACCAATTATCACAAATTAGATTTATACACAAATAAAGATTTACACGATATAGCAGATAAAACACTTAGAGAAGATGAAATAAATGATTATTTATACACAAAAAATTATGAAAAAGATGATAGAGATTTCAATATTTAAAAAACGAGCTACAGCTCGTGATAAAAGACTAAAATTCCATTTTAGTAACACACTACGTTATTGGCAAAGCCAATAACGGTGTGAAAAAGGGAATTTCTCTTTTTAAACCCTTTTAAGCATAATTTTAGCAAGGTATAAAGCCAAGCAAAATTATGTTTTTATTTTCAAAACTTCGTAATGAAAATAAAATAGAAAGCCTAATGCTAATTTAATTGAAACATGTCACGACTTTTATCAATGCATTCCTTTTTCATCAAATTTAGGATAATAATAGTCATTATATTCTTTACTTCCTACAACAAATTTAGTAGTTGGGTCTATTTTTGCTTTTGCAGCTTCTTTTATAAGCTCATCTACTTTTTTATTGAATTTATCAAGAAGTGATAGACTAACCATATTAAAACAGTTAGTACAAATAATACATTGATTTATTCCACGGGATGTTTGAACATCTGAAATTATTCCTAGTGTTTCTTTATTACAACTATAACAATAAAATTTTTGTGAGTGATTATTGCTCATAACATTTTTCCTCCTTTTTTATACTCTAATTATACTACATTTTTTTGTTTTTTTAAATTTTTTTCAACAAATTTATAAATAAATGTAGTATAATTTAATTAGTTAGTAGTTATTACTACCTATAAATTTATGCATAGTGGTTGTTATACTTCCACCAAAAGGGCACCAAATGAACTTTCAAGCCTGTATTTACGGGTTTTTTTAATGATTTACTATTTTTATTTTCATATAAAATTCCCCATTTTTAAAAATTTTATTCGCCAAATATATGGACAAACCAAAATAAATTTGCTATACTACTTGCGAGTAAAGAAATTACTCCTTGCTTTTTATGTCATTAAAAAGCCGAGTAGACCATAAGGAGGTGTAAAAAGATGAATAAGTACGAAATAATGTTTATCGTTAAAAACACTATTGAAGATGACAAAGTAAAAAAAGTTGCAGATAGTTTAAAAGGTTTAATAACTAACGATAAAGGTAGTATCATCGAGTTTAAGGAAATGGGCAAAAGAAAACTTGCTTATCCAATTAAAAAAGAGTTAACAGGAACATATTATGTTATGACTGTTGAAGCAAAACACGATACTATTAAAGAATTTGAACGTAAAGTTCGTATTAATGAAAATGTTTTAAGACATTTAATTATTAACAAAGGAGAATAAGATGAATAAAGTTATATTATGCGGTAGATTTACAAGAGATCCTGAGTCAAGAATGACTTCAGCTTCAATGGAAGTATCAAGATTTTCATTAGCTTGCCCTAGTGATTTTGTAAACAAAGAGGGTCAAAGAGAGACTGAATTTATAAATTGTGTTGCTTTTGGAAGAACAGCACAAACATTAAATAAGTATTGCACAAAAGGAAGTATGATTTTAGCACAGGGTCGTATAAGAAACAGTAGTTATGATGCACAAGATGGAACTAAAAGATATACTACTGATGTAGTTATAGACAATTTTGAATTTGTAAGTGGTTCAAATAGAAATACAAGTCCAAATGCTAACCCAGCACCTAGTTATAATAGTGCCCCTGCAAATAATTACTCTGCACCATCATTTAATACAAATATGCAAACTACCGATATATCTGAGGATCCTTATAAAGAATTTAGTGATGAAACTAATATAAGTAGTGATGAATTTCCATTTTAAGAAGGAGGAATAAGATATGGCAGAATTTTATCATAAGAAAAAAAGAATATGCCAAATGTGTGCTGGTAAATCAGTTGACTATAAAGATGTAATGATTATTAATAAATATATCAATGAAAAAGGTAAAATATTACCTCGTAGAATGACTGGCGCATGTGCAAAACATCAAAGACATATTGCTGAACAAGTTAAATATGCTCGTTTAATGGCATTAATACCATTTGTTAAATAGTAACAAATGGTTTTTTTAATGAAATTTTTATGTTATAATAAGTTATATTATTTAAGGAGGATTTTAAATGAAAGTTATACTTTTAAAAGATGTAAAATCTCAAGGAAGAAAAGATGATATTATAAATGTATCAGATGGCTACGCAAATAACTATTTGATAAAAAATAAGCTCGCTGTTGCATACACTGATACTAGTAAAAAGATTTTAGATAAGCAAATTCAAATTAGAAATGATGAAGAAGCAAAAATAGTGGCTAATTTAACTGAAATCAAAAATAAATTAAATGACAAAATTATTGAATTTAAAGTAAAAACCGGAAAAGATGATAGAGTCTTTGGTACAGTTTCCTCAAAACAAATAAGTGATAAAATAAATGAACTTGGCTATGATATTGATAAAAAATGTATATTAATAGATACACCTTTATCTAGCTTAGGAACATATAAAGTTAAAATAAAATTACATAAAAAAGTTGAATTTAATATAAATATTAAGTTAATTAAATAAGAAAGGAAAGTTATGGCACAATCATTACCATTTAATTCCGAAGCGGAAATGTCAGTTCTTGGAATTTCATTTATTTCAAAAGATCAAGTTGATAAAATTTGTGAAAGTGTTAATGAAGATATGTTTTTTGATGAAAGAAACAAAACTCTTTTTTGTGCTATAAAAAGTTTACACGATAAAAAGATACCTATAGATATTACTACAATAAGTACTGAACTTGATAAAACAAAAAAGTCATCAATTGTTAATATCAATTATATAATGGATGTAATAGATAGTGTTGTAACAAGTGCAAATCTTGATTATTATATTCAAATTTTACAAGATTATAATGTAAGAAGAGGACTTATTACCTCTGCAACTCAAATTGTTGAAAATGCATATAATGAAGAAGATATTTCTAGACTTCAGGATAATGCTGAAAAAACAATTTTATTAGCGGTAAGAAATCGTAGCGTTTCAGAACTTTTACCAATTACTGAAGTTTTAAGAAGTGCTCATGATAAACTTGAGGAGCTTGCTAAAAATAAAAAATTAATTACTGGTTTAGAAACAGGATTTTATGACTTTGATAGACTTACAACTGGATTTCAAGGTGGTGAAATGATAATTTTAGCGGCTAGACCAGGTATGGGAAAAACAGCACTTGCCCTTAATATGGCATCTTATGCTGGAAGAACGACTAAAAAAGCTGTAGCAATATTCAACTTGGAAATGCCTGCGGAAATGCTTGTAAATAGAATGATTTCCTCAGTTGGAAGAATAGATTCATATAAATTACAAACAGGAAATATGCATGATAAGGATTGGCAAAGGTATAACGAAGCGATGAGTCAACTCGGACAAACTAGTATTTATATTGAGGCTGATGCTGGTACTACAATATCTGAAATTAGAGCAAAATGCAGAAGACTTGCTAGTAGTGAACAAGGACTTGGACTTGTAATAATAGATTATCTTCAGTTAATTAATAGTGGTTCTAAAAAAGTTGAATCAAGACAGGTTGAAGTATCAGATATTTCAAGATCCTTAAAAACTATGGCATTAGAGTTAGATGTTCCAGTAATTGCTTTATCACAGTTATCAAGAACTGCTGAAAAAAGGGAAAGTAATGTACCAATGCTAGCAGATCTTCGTGAGTCAGGTTCACTTGAACAAGATGCAGATATGGTTCTATTTATTAATAGAAAAGATTATTATGATAAATCTAAAGATCAAAATAATACAATCGTTCCAGCAGAACTTATTATTGCTAAACATCGTAAAGGTAGTTTAGGAACTATTGATTTACAATTTGAATTAAATTATGGTTTATTTAAAAGTGTTTTAAAGGAACAAGGTGAATAATGAAAATAAATGATATAATAAAGTCTGCTTTTTTTACATTAATTATAAGTATTTTATGTTTTGTTGGCTTTTTCTTTGATAAAAATGATTCTTTAGATGCCGAGAAAATCTATGAAGTATTTATTGATGGTAAAAGTGTTGGATATTTAAAAAATGATGAAAAGTTATATGATATAATCAATAGTAAACAACAAGAAATTAAAAAGAAATATAATGTTACTACTGTTTATCCTCCAGAAAATTTTAAAATTATTAAAACATCGTCTTATGATATAGTCTTGTCTACTCCAGAACAAATATATAATAAAATGGCAGATATTGGTTCATTTACAATCGAAGGGTATATTGCAACTTATAAAAAAGATGAAAAGCAAATTACTATCAATGTTCTTGATAAAAAAGTATTTGATAGTGCTATCCGTAGTTTTGTGCTTGCGTTTATTGCTGAAGAAGAATATACAAATTTCATGAATAATACTCAAAAAGAAATTGAAACTACAGGAAAAGTAATTAAAAATATGTATTTTGACGAAATTATAAATATAAAAAAAGGCTACATTTCAGTAAATGATACTATTTTTGAAGATGAATCATCATTAACCCAATATTTATTATTTGGGCCGAATAATAAGATAGAAAAATACGTCGTAAAAGAAGGAGATACAATTGATTCTATTTCGGAAGCAAATAAACTTAACTATAAAGAATTTTTGGTTGCTAATCCTAAATATAGTTCAAGAGATAGCCTCCTTACTATTGGAGATAATGTTAATATTACTCTAATCAATCCAATGTTAACATTTGTCTATGATGTTAATGAAATTTTGGATACTGAAATACCATATGAAAAAAAAGTAGAATATGATTCTAGTAAAGCTTCGGATTTTAATGAAATTACTACAGCAGGTGTAACTGGAATAACTAGAATTGATGAAAATTATACTGTTAAAAATGGTCAAACACAAGGTGGTGTTGAAATTGTAAGCAGTGTTAAAATTAAAGAAAAAGTTGATCAAGTTACCACTAAAGGTGGTTATAGATATTCTGGTGGATGGACCTCTGGTTCTTATATTGATACGGGTACAACTTGGGGCTGGCCTACAAATCAACCATCAGTTATAACAAGTGGTTATGAGTGGCGATGGGGAGCGTTCCACGATGGAATAGATATTTCTGGTACAGGTTGTGGTTCACCAATATATGCCGCTTTAGAGGGTGAAGTAGTTTCTTCTCAGTTGGGTGGTATGGTTGGTCCTGCGTCAGGTTATAATGTTGTTATTCGTCATAGTAATGGTTACTATTCAGTTTATGCTCATATGATTGCAAATAGTATGACTGTTAAAGTAGGTGATAAAGTTACTCGTGGACAAGTTATAGGGCAAATGGGAAATACCGGTGTATCTTATGGATGCCATTGCCATTTAGGAATATTTTATGGTCAACCATATTCAGGTGGATATTCAATTAACCCATTAAGTGTGTACAGATGATTAAAGTTTGTACTTTAGCAAGTTCTTCAGCTGGAAATTCAACTTATGTTGAAACAAGTCATTATAAAATTTTAATAGATTTAGGAAGAACAAAAAAATATTTGAGCGAAAAACTTTCTGAAATCGGAGTGGATTATAAAGATATTGACTATGTATTTTTAACTCATACTCACGATGACCATACAAAAAGTTTACATACATTTTTCAAAGGAACAAAAGCAACACTTGTTATTACAAATAAAATGTTACTTGAATTAAACGATATATCAGATATAGAAAACATAATCATATATGAAGATAATCCAAATATTGTAGATTTAGACATTAAATCATTTGTAATGAGCCATGATGTTGCAGATATTCGTAGTTTTGTAATAACTGATGAAGGGTCATCCCTTGTTTATATTACTGATACAGGTTATATAAATTCAAAATATTTTAAATCTTTTAAAGGGAAAACGGCATATTATATTGAAAGTAATCATGATATAGAAATGCTTAGACATGGTCCTTATCCAAGATGGCTTCAGGATAGGGTACTATCTGATGTTGGACATTTATCTAATAAATTTACTGGTATTTATTTATCAAAATTAATTACGGAAAACACAAAAAATATTGTACTACTACATTTAAGTGAAAAAAACAATACTGAAGAACTTGCTCTTGAAACAGTTGAGGAATACATTGATCCTACAAAAGTAAAAATACAGTGTGCTAATAAAAATGATATAGGAAGTGTAATAACAATATGATAAAGATTATTTGTTTTGGTAAATTAAAGGAAAATTATTTAGTAAATGCTGTTAATGATTATTATGAAAGAGTTAATAAATATCATAAAATATCTATATTAGAATTAAAAGATTCAGAAAATATTTTTGATGAAGAAAAAGAACTTTTAAAAATTATTCAAAATGATAAATCATATAAAATTCTTTTGGATATTAAGGGTGAGGAAGTTTCGAGCATAGAATTTTCAACTTTAATAAATGATAAATTAGCTCATTTTAGTAGTATTACTTTTATAATTGGAAGTAGTAATGGTGTAAGTGAAAATATAAAAAATTTTGTGAATCAAAAGATTAGTTTTGGTAAAATAACTATGCCTCATGGTTTATTTAGAGCAGTATTGCTTGAACAAATTTATCGTAGTTTTAAAATATTAAATAACGAAAGTTATCATAAATAAAAGATTTATTCTTTTATTTTTTTGTGGGGTTTAGTAAAATAAATATGTAGGTGATAATGTGATAGGTAATAGTTGGGATGAAAAATTAAGCGTTATATGGAATAGTCCTGGATTTCATAATTTTTATAATATGATTATGAAACTATATGATGAAAAAACTATTTATCCTCTTAAAGAAAATATTTTTAATGCATTTAAATTGACTAGTTTCGAAAATGTTAAAGTTGTTATAATGGGACAAGATCCTTATCATGGAGAAGGTGAAGCACACGGACTTTCTTTTTCTGTTCAGGATAATGTAAAAATTCCTCCTTCACTTCAAAATATTTATAAAGAGTTATATAGTGATTTAGGTATTCCACCTAAAAATACTGGAAACTTAACCGGATGGGCAAAGGAAGGCGTTCTATTGTTAAATAGTACATTAACTGTTGAAAAAGATAAAGCCAATTCTCATCAAGGGTTAGGTTGGCAATATTTTACAGATTATGTTATAAAAGTGTTGAATTTAAGTGAAAAGCCAATTGTATTTATTTTATGGGGGAACTTTGCTCGAAGTAAAAAAGTTTTAATAACAAATCCTAAACATTTAATATTAGAGTCACCACATCCAAGTCCATTTTCTGCGTATAATGGATTCTTTGGTTCAAAACCATTTTCAAAAACTAATGACTTTTTAATAAAGAATAACATAAAACCAATTGATTGGTCAAAATAAAAAGTAGCATCGCTACTTTGTTTCATATGAAGTCTGAACTTTTATATTATTTATTTTAGCAATAACTTTTATGTAACCTTTAATAGTTTTCATAAGTAAGTTATTGTTTTTATTATAGTATTTTTTATTGGCAATTAATACTTCATTAATACTATCTATTTTGTTAAATAACTCATTTATTTCATCTGTATTAAGTTCTTTATTATCCTCTTTTAAATCAGTCATAGTTTTTAAATAATTATTAAGTTCAATATCAAGATTATAATTACTAATTTTCTTAGTATTTAAATTTGCAAAATCTTTTAAATAATCTTTCTTTTTTAATACTTTTTTATATTTATCATATATTTCATTCATTATATCTTTTTTATCTTTTAAAGCTTTACTGATAATATCATTTGCAGCATCCATTTTAGCTTTTATGATAGAAATTTTATTATATCCAATAAAGTATATTAATGATATACCAAATCCAATACTAATTACAATAAGTAACATTATTTCTAATTTCAAATTTACACTTCCTATCTTATAACATTATACCACATTATTTTTTTTCTTTTAACAATTTTATTATAGTATCTTTATTTATTAAGAAATAAACTGTTAGTGTAAGTAAACCGATTATTCCTAAATATAACATATTTCCAATAAAACCATTAAATGTTGGCATTATATTTTTATATATAACACACATAAAAATTGCAATTAAAATTGAAAAAATTAGTTTAGGAAGAGACTTTATTGTATCATTATATCTAAATCCATCATTTTTATATAATGAAACAATTGGTATACTTAATGATATTATATAACCTATTACAGTGGCGGTAATTGCTCCATAATATGGGTATATTCCAAGTCTATTAAATAAATACATTAAAGGAAGGTCAAGAAGAGCGTTAACTGTTATTCCACTTAATGCGCAAATATATACAAGTTTTGTTTTATATAAGCCTTGTAAAGCAGAAAAGAAAATAATATAAGCACTATCAAGTATTGCCACTAAAATGATGTATTTAAAGATTATTGGTCCATAGTAACTTTGCCCATAAAATATATACCAAATTTCCTTTGCAAAAATACTTAAGAATATTGTAAGCGGAGTTATTATAAAGAGTAATACTTTTAATGAATTGTTGAAATAGTAATTAGCTTTATCCATATCTTTTTTAACATAAGCACTAACTATTGAAGGAATTAAACTTATAGTAAGACCAGTGGCAAATGCCTTAACGATTGTTATTAGTTTACTTCCCCAGGTTGTGAATATTGAGGAAATTGTTTCAACATCTTTTGCACTATACCCTAAATTAGTAAGTCCTCGTATAATTAAAATCATATCGGTTGTATTATAAATTGAATTTGAAATGTTTATTATTATAAAAGGTATGCAATAACCGATAATCTTTTTAATAACTTCTTTTCTTTCTTCATCAGAAATTGCTTTTTTACTGTCCTTTACAACATTAGATTTTTTAGTTTTAATAATTAAGTAAATGTAAGCAACTATAGCACCAATTGCACAAGAAAATACGGAAATTCCTACTGCATATGTAATTTTTAAATGAAATACTTTAATACATAAATAACTTCCTACAAGAATAAAAAATATTCTAACAATTTGTTCTATAACTTGTGATTTTGAAGAAGCCTCAATATACTTATGTCCTTGAAGATATCCACGATAAATTGAAAGAAGTGGTACAACTAAAAGCGCAAATGATATACATCTAATTACAAAACTTACATCTTCGATGGTATTTCCTCCGGTAAGATCGCCAAGAATTACTTTAGCAAGTGGTTTTGCAAATAAGAAACATAATAAAAATGCAACAAGAGAGAAAATATACACTATTTTTTTACTTATTCGATACATTTCATTTTTTTTATCATATTCCTTTAAAGTTTCATATTCACTAGTAATTTTACTTATTGCAAGTGGTATACCTGCTGAAGAAATAATTAAAAAAATATTATAGATATTATAAGCGTAACCATACAATGCTCCACCTTGTTCACCAATTATTTTATAAAATGGAATTACATATAATACGCCTAAAATTTTTGAAATTATTATAGCAATAGTGGCTATTATAGCACCTTCCATAAATCCGTTTTTCTTCATACTTAATTTCAACTCCTATTATTATTATAGATAAAAATGAAATATAAAACAAGAAATTTATTAAAATCATTTACAAACTAGCAAATATCTATTATATTTAAATAGAAATGAGGTATTATGAAAGTTGAAGTTTTAGTATTAGGTCCCCTTGATACAAATACATATATTTTAAGTAAAGATGGGAAATGCATTATTATAGACCCAGCAGATGATGCAGAAAAAATTGTTTCATTTTGCTCAAAATATGAAGTCGAAGAAATAATTGTTACTCATCATCATTTTGATCATATTGGTGCACTTGAAAAGTTAGAAAAATACTATAATATTAAGCATAATACATTTTTAAGGAAGACATTTTCTTATGACATAATAAAAACGCCAGGTCATACTGACGATTCTATTTCAATATTTTTCGGTGGACAAAACTTATTATTTTCTGGTGACTTAATTTTTTATCATAGTATCGGAAGATATGATTTTCCAAATTCTAATTATAATGATTTAATTAAGTCTTTGAAAAAGATAAGTAAACTATCCCTTGATACAACTATTTTCCCTGGTCATGGAGAGAAAACAAGTTTAAACGAAGAAATTAAATATTTTGATTTATATTAAAATGTTTTTTCAGAATAAGCGTGAGAATAATTAATTGGTTCCATAAATTCAACATAATCAAGATATAAAATTCTAATTAAGAACCATTTTCCAGTTGTAACCTCTTTAATAATTAGATGGTCTTTACCTGCCTCTTCGATTAACCCAGAAAATATCTTATTTTTCCATTCTGTACTATCTGGAAAAGAAACATAAGCATTAACTTTTCTTCCTTTGTTAAGCCTTAAAATATTTTCAATATAACTTTGTTCGTTATAGTCTTCCATTGAACTTACATTTCCTGGTGGTACAGTCATATTTTGCATATTATTTTGATTTGTTGGAAATGTTGGATTTTGATAATAATTACCATTCATTTGCTTTCACCTCATTAAAACTTATTTTTTTTTACTAAATTTATGACACTTTATAGACAAAAAAACTAAATTTTAGTAAAATGGTTATAGTAAGAAGGGTAGTAAAATGAGTAAGGAAGATATAAAAACTTTAGTTACTGGTGTTACATTTGTTTTTGGTATCTTTTTACTTGCGATGTGCTACCATTTATTTTTACTACCCAATGAATTTATAACTGGTGGTACAAATGGTCTTGCGATAATATTTAATAAATTATTTAATATTGATCCAACAGTGTTTTTGTACATATCAAGAATAGTACTTTTAATCATAAGTTTTATTTGTTTAGGATACAAGAAAACATTACCAACAGTATTAGGTTCATTGTTATACCCAATTATGGTAACCATTACTGAACCTATTGCTTTAGCACTTTTACAATATATTAATACAAGCCAAGTGCTAATTAGTGTTGTAATTACGGGGTTTTTATATGGAGCATCCTCTGCACTTATATATAAAAGTGGTTTTACAACTGGTGGTGGGGACGTTATAATGGAACTTATTAAAAAGTACGCCAAAGTATCTACTTCAGTTGCAAATTTTTCCTATAGTTTTATAATCCTTTTGATGGGTGCATTTGTATTTGGTTTTGAAAGTTTTATATATTCTATAATTATTTTATTAATAAGTAATCATTTTATTGATAAAATTACTCTTGGTGTTTCTTTAAGTAAGGTTTTCTTCATTTATACAAATAAACTAAGTGAAGTTAAAAAGGTTATAACTGAGGAATACGATAGTGGTGTTACAATTTTACAAAGCAAACAAGAATTTTTACATAAAAAAGGAGAAATACTTATGGTAGCCGTTTCTAATTTAGATTGTTATAGATTACGAAATAGGATATTAGAACTTGATCCCAATGCATTTTTTGTAATAAATGATTGTTATGAAGTTAATGGTGGAAAGAAAAAAGAAAGGATATTGATTAATCGATGAAAAAAATATTAATACTTTTAAGTATATGTTTAATTGCCTTATGTGGTTGCAAAAAAAATAAAAATGAAATAGTAATGGTAACGGAAGCAGGATTTGCTCCATATGAATATTATGAGAATAACAAAATCGTTGGAGTTGATGTAGAAATTGCTAAAGAAATTGCTTCGGCACTTGGAAAAAAACTAGTTATTAAGGATGTATATTTTGATGCAATTATTAATGAGATAAAATCAGGAAAAGCTGATTTTGCTTTAGCGGGAATGAGTGTAAATGAAGAAAGAAAAAAGCAAGTTGATTTTTCTAATACATATATTATTTCAAAACAAATAGTAATTGTTAGAAATGATAGTGATATTAAAAATATTTCACAAATTAACAATAAAAAAATTGCTGTTCAACTTGGCACTATTGCAGATAGTTATGTTACTGATAATAATATAACAAAAGATATTGTTAGACAAAAAAAATACTTATCAATGGCTGAAGATTTAAAAGCTGGTAAAGTTGATTTAATAATAATGGATGAATTGCCTGGTAAAAAAATAGTTGAAAATAATGAAAATTTAATTATTTTAGATGGTTTTGTATTCGAAGATAATTATGCAATTGCTGTTAAAAAAGGTAATACACAGCTTTTAAATAAAATTAATGAAGTTATTGATAATTTAAAAAATAGTGGTAAAATTGATGAATACATTTTAGAGTATTCAAAATAGGTGTTTATGGAATTAATAAGAGAAAATATATATAATTCATTTATATATCAAGATAGATATAAATATTATTTAACTGGTCTTGGTAATACAATTATTATGGCATTTTTTGCTTGTTTAATTGGAGTTATTTTAGGACTTATTTTATCACTTGTTATAGATTATAATGAAAAAACAGGTAAGCTTTATTTATTAAGTGCTTTTGCAAGAATGTATATTGGAATTATAAGAGGAACTCCCGCACTACTTCAATTAATGATTTTATATTATATAATTTTTAAAAGTGTTAATATTAATATAGTAGTAGTTGGAATTATATCTTTTGGATTAAATTCTGGTGCTTATGTATCCCAAATAATTAGGTCTGGATTAATATCAATTCCAAAAGGACAGGAAGAAGCATCAACAATGCTAGGATTTAACTATTTTCAAACTATGAAATATGTTATAATGCCTCAGGCATTAAGAAATGTTTTGCCAGCTTTAGGTAATGAATTTATAACACTTTTAAAAGAAACTTCAGTAGCAGGTTATATTGGTATACTTGAACTTACAAAAGCCTCTGATATAGTGGCTTCTTCTACATATGATTATTTCTTTCCACTTTTAATTGTGGCAATAATTTATTTAATATTAACATTAGGATTAACGAAACTATTAAACTTTTTCGAAAGGAGACTTTCAAAATGATAGAAATTAAAAATTTAACAAAAAGTTATGATAAAAAATGTATCTTAAAAAACATTAATTTAAAAATTAATGATAATGAACAAGTATCAATAATTGGTAAAAGTGGATGTGGTAAATCAACATTACTTAGATGTATAGCAAGACTTGAAAAAATAGATAAAGGTCAAATATTAATAGATAATGAAAATGTTAATAATATAAAAAAATTTTATAATAAAGTTGGTATGGTTTTTCAATCATTTAATTTATTTGAAAACATGACTGTACTTGAAAATTTAATTATTGCCCCAGTTAAACTTAAAATACAAACAAGAGACGAGGCTATTAAACTTGCTAAAGGTTATTTAAAAGAAATAAATTTAGAAAATAAAATTAATGAATATCCTAAAAATTTAAGTGGTGGTGAAAAACAAAGAGTTGCTATAATAAGGGCGCTTATGGAAAAACCAAAAATTTTATTATTAGATGAACCAACAAGTTCTTTAGATCCACAAATGAAAAAAGAAGTATTAGAGCTGATTAGTAAATTAAAAGATTATAATATGACAATAATAGTTGTAAGTCATGAACTTAATTTTGTTAAAGACTTTTCTTCAAGAATTATTTTTTTAGATAATAAAACTATTATTTCTGATGATACTGTAAAGGGAACTTTTAGTAGTGAAAATGAAATTATTAAAAATTTTTTAAAAGATATAAATTAGAAATATGGACTTTTAAAAATTTAAATGATAAAATTATTATAATAAGGAGATGATATAGATGCACGTTACTAGTGAAATTAAAAAATTAAAAAAGGTCTTAGTTCATAGACCAGGAAAGGAACTATTAAATTTAACACCAGATACATTAGGAAGGCTTCTTTTTGATGATATTCCATATTTAAAAGATGCAATTTTAGAGCATGATGAATTTTGCCAAATACTAAGAGATAACGATGTAGAGGTTGTTTATTTAGAAGATTTAATGGCTGAAACATTAGATGAAAACCCACAGGTTAAACCTTCATTTATAAGACAATTTATTTATGAAGCAGGAGTAAGAACTCCAAAATATAAAGATTTATTATTTGATTATTTAATGAGTTATACAAATAATAAAGAACTAGTTTTAAAAACTATGGAAGGTATTAAAGTTTCTGAAGTTCATAGAAATAAACAAGATAGTGAATATTCTCTTGTTGATCAAATAAGTGAAGAAACTAAGTTTTTAGCAGAACCAATGCCAAACCTTTATTTTACAAGAGATCCGTTTGCATCAGTTGGTGATGGTATAATTCTTAATAAGATGTACTCTGTTACAAGAAGTAGAGAAACAATTTATGCTTATTACATTTTTAATTATCATCCAGATTATATGGATAAAGTTCCAAAATATTATGATAGAGAAAATCCATTCAGTATTGAAGGTGGAGATGTATTAAATTTAAATGAACATACTCTTGCAATTGGTATTTCTCAAAGAACTAGTGCTGAAGCAATTGATTTAGTTGCTAAAAACATGTTTAATGATGAAAAATGTAATATTGATACAATACTTGCATTTAAAATACCTGAATGTAGAGCATTTATGCACTTAGATACAGTATTTACTCAAATTGATATTGACAAGTTTACATATCATCCTGGAATTATGGATACTTTAGAGGTTTTTGAAATTACTAAAAATGAAGATAATCTTGATGAAGTAAGAGTAATTAAAAAAGAAGGAAGCCTTGAAAATATTTTAGAGGAATATTTGGGTATTGATATTACACTTATTCCTTGTGCTGGAGGAGATAAAATTGCCTCAGAAAGAGAACAATGGAATGATGGAACAAATACATTATGTATAGCTCCTGGAGTAGTAGTTGTATATAATAGAAATAATATTACTAATGAAGTATTAAGAGAAAAGGGTATTAAAGTTATAGAAATGAATAGTGCAGAACTTTCTAGGGGTAGAGGCGGTCCTAGATGTATGAGTATGCCACTTGAAAGAGAGGATTAAATGGATTTAAGAGGAAGAGATTTTCTAAAGTTACTTGATTATTCAAGTGATGAAATAAGATATTTATTAGACTTAGCAAAAGATTTTAAAACAAAAAAAGAACATAGAGAACCTCATAAATTTCTTGAAGGACAAAACATTGCTATAATATTTGAAAAAGATTCTACGAGAACTAGGTGTTCTTTTGAAGTTGCTGCTTACGACTTAGGAATGCATGTTACTTATCTAGGACCAACAGGTTCACAAATGGGAAAAAAGGAAAGTATTGAAGATACTGCAAGAGTACTTTGTAGAATATATGATGCTATAGAGTATCGTGGATTTGATCAAACTATTGTTGAAACATTAGCAAAATATTCAAGTGTTCCTGTTTATAATGGACTTACTAATGAATTTCATCCAACTCAAATGTTAGCTGATTTTATGACTATTGAAGAAGAATTTGGTTCATTAAAAGGAAGAAAATTAGTTTTTTGTGGGGATGCTAGAAATAATGTTGGTAATTCATTAATGGTTGCTAGTGCAAAGTTAGGTGTTAATTTTACTTGTTGTGCGCCAAAAGATTTGTGGCCTGATGAAGAACTTACTAAAAAATGTGAAGAAATAGCTAGAGAAAACGGATGTACTATTCAAAGAACTGAAGATATTATGGAAGGTACTAAAGATGCCGATGCAATATATACTGATGTTTGGGTATCAATGGGAGAACCTATGGAAAAGTGGGCTGAAAGAATTAATTATTTAAGAAAATATCAAGTTAATCAGTCCGTTATAGATAATGCTAAAGATGATTGTATCTTTCTTCATTGTTTGCCATCTTTTCATGATCAAAATACGACAATTGGTAAAGAGATTTATGAAAAATTTGGTGTTCCTGAAATGGAAGTTACAGATGAAGTATTTAATGGTTCACATTCAAGAGTTTTTGAGGAAGCAGAAAATAGAATGCATACAATTAAAGCAGTTATTTATGCTACCTTAAGGAATTAATATGAGTAAAATTGTTATTGCTTTAGGTGGAAATGCTTTAGGTAAAACACCAGATGAACAAAAACTTCTTGTTAAAAAAGCTGCCGATATAATTGTAAGCATTGCTAAAGATAATGATGTTATTGTGACACATGGAAATGGTCCTCAGGTGGGGATGATTGCTAATGCATTTGAGTATGCTAGTAAATTTAATGTTGCTCCCTTTATGCCTTTTGCAGAATGTGGAGCTATGAGTCAGGGATATATTGGTTATCATTTACAAAATGCTATTAATGAAAAATTGAGAGAAAATAATATTGAAAAGAAATGTGCAACTATCATTACTCAGGTTGAAGTGGATGAAAATGATGAGGCTTTCACGGATCCAACTAAACCTGTAGGAATGTTTTATACCAAAGAGGAAGCGGATAAACTTGCTTCTTCGAATGGCTATAAATATGTTGAAGATTCTGGAAGAGGTTATAGGAGAGTAGTGCCCTCACCAAAACCTGAAAGAATCTTAGAGCAAGAGATAGTAAGTAATCTTGCGGATGACGGAAATATTGTTATTACCGTCGGTGGTGGTGGTATTCCTGTAGTAAAGGATGGACTAGGATATAAAGGTGTTGATGCAGTAATTGATAAAGATTTTGCAAGTAGTAAGTTAGCAGCAAATATTAACGCTGATATTTTGTTAATTTTAACAGCAGTAGATAAAGTGTATATTAATTATAATAAAGATAATCAAATAGCACTTGATTCAACTGATACATTAGAATTACAAAAATACATTGATGAAGGCCATTTTGCAAAAGGAAGTATGCTTCCAAAAATAAATGCTTGTATGAATTTTCTAAATGAAAACTCAGAAGGCATTGCTATTATTGCTTCATTAAATGATGGACTTGAAGCAATTAATGGTGATAAAGGCACAAGAATATTTTATAGGAGGAAATAAAAATGGCAAAAAAAGCTAAAAAGAAAAAATTTACATTATCTTCATTTACAATTATAATGTTAATTATTGTTGCAATTGCTATAATTTCATATTTACTTCCACTTGCTACATTTGATGGTGAAAATATTGTCAATGGTAGTGGTGTAGTTCGTGCTAAATTTTCTGACTTTTTAATGGCTCCAATCAAAGGATTTGAAAATGCTGCTGATGTAGGTGTATTTATTCTTATTTTAGGAGGATTTTTAAATGTCGTTACTAAAACTGGTGCTCTTGAAACAGGAATAAAAGTTTTAGTAAACAAATTAAAAGGTAAGGAACTAGTATTAATACCAATACTAATGTTTATATTCTCAGTTGGTGGAACAACTTATGGAATGTTAGAGGAAACAGTTGCATTTTATGGTTTGTTATCATTTACTATGGTAGCAGCGGGAATGGATACTATTGTTGCATCAGCCACAGTCTTACTTGGTGCTGGTGTAGGTGTACTTGGTTCAACAATAAATCCATTTGCAGTAGGTGCTGCAGTTAGTGCATTACCAGATGGTATAAAAGTTAATCAAGGAACTATAATTTTACTTGGATGTATCTTATGGTTAGTTTCTTATATTATTGCAGTTGCATTTGTATTAAAATATGCTGCAAAAGTGAAAGCCGAAAAAGGAAGTACATTCCTTTCATTACAAGAACAAAAACAAATGGAAAAACATTATGCAAAAGAAGACTTTATTAATCCGGAAGTAAAACTTACTACAAGACAAAAACTTATATTAATTATATTTGGCTTAACATTTGTTATTATGATAGCAGGATTTATCCCATGGGTAGATTTTGGTATTATACCTGCGGATATTGCTGATGCTGGAACACATTTTACAGCTTTCTTAACTGGAAATTGTTTTGGTTATTGGTATTTCGAAGATGCAGCCGTACTATTCTTTGTAATGGCTATTGTAATAGGAATAATTGGTAAATTAAGTGAAAAAGAATTTGTAGATACATTTGTTGATGGTGCCTCTGATATACTAAGTGTTATATTAATTATAGCAGTTGCAAGGGGTGCTTCAGTATTAATGCAAGTTACATATTTAGATAATTATATTATTTATAATGCGGCAAATGCCCTTAAAAATATGCCTGCAGTTATCTACGCACCAATGAACTTTATTTTACATATATTCTTATCAATACTTGTACCATCTTCATCAGGTATTGCAACACTTTCAACTCCAATTATGGGTGTCTTAACTCATCAATTAGGATTCTCAGTTGAAACAAATGTTATGATACTTGTTGCTTCTAATGGACTTGTAAATTTAATTTCACCTACATGTGGAGCGATAATGGGTGGTCTTGCTCTTGCTAGAGTTGAGTATTCAACTTGGTTCAAATGGGCATTTAAAATAGTTGCTTGTATAGGTCTTGCTGCAATGGTAATTCTTACAATAGCAATGTGTGTTTTATAAACTAGCGATTGCTAGTTTTTTTTAATAAAAATATAATAAAAACACTTGTTACCTCATTGTTTTGCTTGACAATTTACTACTTTTACCATATAATCATAATCGGTACATTTATTTAAGAGGCCTTTTTAATTGTGGGAAGATTAAATTGGTTAATTAAAATGAAGGGAAAGAAAAAATTATGAAATCATTTTTACAAACAAAAGAAAATATTGAAAGAAAATGGTATGTAATTGATGCTGAAGGTAAAAATTTAGGTAGAGTTGCTACAAAAGCTGCTCATATCTTAAGAGGTAAGCATAAAGTTACATATACTCCTTATGTTGACTGTGGAGATTATGTTATTATCGTTAATGCTAGTAAAGTAAATTTAACTGGTAATAAATTAACTGATAAGAAATATTATAATCATTCTGGATATCCAGGAGGATTAAGAGAAAGAACTGCAAAAGTTATGATTGAAAACTATCCAGAAGAAATGATGGAAAGAGCTGTAAAAGGTATGCTTCCTCATAATAGACTTGGTAGAAAAATGGGTAAAAAACTATTTGTTTATGCTGATGCTGATCATAAACATAGTGCTCAAAAACCAATCGAAATGGAAATATAATAGGAGGAAAACATGGCAAAAAAACAAACTTGGAATGCTACAGGAAGAAGAAAAAGTAGTGTAGCAAAAGTAACTTTAGTTGGTGGAACTGGTAATATTACAGTTAATGGTGTAGATGTTCATGACTATATGCCTTATGAAACACTTGTTATGGACTTAACTCAACCACTAGTTTTAACTGATAATTTAAATAGATTCGATATCGATGTTAAAGTATCTGGTGGTGGATTTTCAGGACAAACTGGTGCAATTCGTTTAGGAATTACAAGAGCACTTCTTAAATTTGATGAAAATACTGACCAAACTAGAGAGGATAGTTATAGACATATTTTAAAAAATGCTGGATTTATCACAAGAGACCCTCGTGTTAAAGAAAGAAAGAAATATGGTCTTAAAAAAGCTCGTAGAGCTCCACAATTTAGTAAACGTTAAAATATTTTCTTACCCCATATTGGGGTTTTTTTATGTTTTCATATAGACAACATTTAATTTATTTAGTATTATCTTGTGTAGAGGTGACATCATGAGATTATACGTATATTTAGATGAAAGTGGTTCAATTCATAAAAATAGTAATACAAAGTATTTTGCTGTTGGTGGATATTTTACTTTTGAAAAATATAGACTTAAAATAACATCATTATATAAAAAGATTAATAAGATTGTAAAAGACGAAAGAAAGATTAAAATAGATAAAGAAATAAAATCTTATGACTATTTAACAAAAGAAAAACAACTTATTTTTTCAAGTATGGAAAATATTCCAGGTTTTTATGGATTTTCTAAGGTATTTGATAAAGAAAAAATGCAAAAAGGTATTGTAGATTCAAATATATTTTATAATTATGCTGTAAAATTAATATTTTCAGATATTATTTTTCCACTTCTTAAAAACTATACTGATGAGCAAATTGAAATTAAACTTCTTTGTGATAATCGTAATGTAAGAGTAGGTGACTTAAAAAATTTAGAGAATTATTTAAATACAGAATTTTGTTTAAACAATTATGTTTTTAATGTTTCTTATTACGACTCTAAAACTAACTTTGGTATTCAACTTGCTGATTTAATAGTTAATACTTTTTATAATTATTATGCAAACTATAAAAGAGTTTCTACGGTTATTAAAGGTTTAAATAAAAGTAAATATAGAGTAAGTTTATTTCCAGGAAGAAAAGTATTTGGAAGAATTAAGAAAATTGATGATTGACATAAAAAATAATGTTATGGTAATATATCTTTAAGACCTAGGGCACGCAGCTCAATGCTAAGCGTATAGTAAGTACGTTGCACCTTAGGCATTTTTTGTGGAATTAATACAATATTATACTTTTTTTGAAAATTTTAAATTTTTTAGTTTAAAATAATGAATAAAACATATAATTTTATATGAAAAAATATATTCATTACTCATTAATAATTTTTATAATATCTATTTTTCTTTTATCTTCGGTTTTTGGTAAAGATAACCTTTTTTTAGTGGGAAGAATTATTGTAATTGATCCTGGTCATGGATTTTTAGATCCTGGTACTTCATACGAAAATATATATGAAAAAGATATTAATTTAAATATAAGTCTTTATTTAAAAGAAAAACTTGAAAGTTATGGTGCTACTGTTTATATGACAAGGGATGGTGATTATGACCTATCAACTCCAAATGCTATATATCGTAAGAAAAGTGATTTTGATAATAGAATTAACTTAATAAATAATTCCAAAGCAGATATTTATTTGAGTATTCATTTAAATTATTTAAGTGACTTTAAATACTATGGGCCACAGGTGTTTTATAATGGTAAAAATATTTATTTTGCAAACATTATGCAAGATGTTTTAAATAAGGGTTTAAATAGTAATCGTAAAATTAAAACTATTCCAAAAAACACATATATGTATTCAAAATTAAAGGTAAATGGTTTATTAATTGAATGTGGATTTTTATCAAATTATGAAGATAGACAAAAACTTATTACAAATGAATATCAAAAAAAAGTAGCAAATTTAATTTCTAATGGAGTAATTAAATATTTTTCATAATTTATTTTTCTAAAAAAGATGGTAAAAATACTATTATGTGATATAATTAATTATATAGTAAAAAGGTGATATAGTGGAGAAAACATTTAAAACATTAGATGAACAGATAAATATTTTAATTGATAAAGGTCTTACTATAAATGATATTGAGAAGGCTAAATCAATACTTCTTAGAGAAAATTATTTTTTTGTAACAGGCTATAGATTTTTATTTGTTAAGTCTTATACTGATCGTAAATTTAATAAAGGTACCACTTTTGAGGAACTATATGCAATGTTTATTTTTGATAGACAACTTAGAAATATATTATTTAAGAATATTCTAGTTTTTGAAAATAACTTAAAAAGTATAATGGCTTATGTTATGAGTAAAAACCATGGTTATAAAGAAAAAAATTATTTGAATAAAAATAACTTTGTTCATGATTATACTAAAACTAGACAAATAAACGATTTAATACATAAAATGAAAAGGCAAATTAGTATAAACGGTAAACAGCATTCCGCAACTAGTCATTTCATTGATAATTATGGCTACATACCTCTTTGGGTTGTTGTAAAAGTATTATCATTTGGAATAGTCGGAGAACTTTATACTGTGCTTCAAAACGAAGATAAAAGAGAAATTGCGGATATATTTAACATAGATATAGATAGTTTCCAAAGTTATTTACCAATACTTGCTAATTATAGAAATTTATGCGCACATGAAGATATTTGTTATAATAATAAAACACAAATTGTTATTAATAATACAATATATCATAAGCTTTTAAATATTCCTAAAATGGATGGGGAATATATATATGGTAAAAATGATTTATTTGCCTTAATTATTATTTTAAAAAGAATTTTAAATGCTGATGATTTTAATTTATTTATAAAAGAAATTGATTATGAACTAGATATATTATCTGGAAAACTTCATTCAATTGATATTGATAAAGTTTTAGATGCAATGGGTTTTCCAATAAATTATAGAGAGATTGAGAGGATGGATTAATTATGATAAGAAAAGAAAAAGATAATAAAATAGTATATATAGTAGTGTTTTTCCTAGGTTGTTTACTTATGTATGGGGTTATTTATAAATATCCTGCCATACTTCATACAAATTTAACTAAAGTTGAAAAAAATGTAACAATAACCGACAATGGAATTGCGGAGGCAGTAGAAAAAGTGTATGATGCAGTTGTTGTTGTGTCAACCTATGCAGATGAAAAAATGATTTCAAGTGGAACTGGATTTGTTTATAAAGTAAATAATAATAATGCCTATATTTTAACAAATAATCATGTTATCGAAGGTGGTAACTCTGTTAATGTTACTTTTACTAATGGTAATGTAATTAATACAGAAATAATTGGTGCAGATGCTTTATCTGATATTGCTGTTTTAAAAGTAAAAAAATCAGATATTATTTCTGTAGCTGAAATCGGTAAAAGCGATAACCTAAGAGTTGGTGATACATCTTTTGCTGTAGGTGCGCCACTTGATAGTATTTATTCTTGGACTGTTACAAGAGGCATTATTTCAGGAAAAGATAGAATGGTTGAAGTAAAACTTAATAATAATGGTGATTATGTTATGAAAGTATTACAAACAGATGCTGCGATTAACTCAGGTAATAGTGGTGGACCACTTTGTAATGCAAATGGTCAAGTTGTTGGAATTACTTCATTAAAATTAGTGGCTGAATCTGTTGAAGGTATGGGCTTTGCTATTCCAATCGAGGTAGCATTAAGTTACGCTGAAAAACTTGAAAATAAAGAAAAGATAACTCAACCTTATTTAGGCGTATCAATGGTTAATGTTACAGATGCTTATTATTACCCTGAATATTCATCGCTTTTAAAAGAATATAAAATCACAAAGGGTGTAATTATTGTTTCTACAGAAAAAGGGTCTCCAGCGGCTAAAGCAGGACTAGCAAGTGATGATATTATAATAAAGATTAATGATGATGAAGTAACAAGTGTTGCATATTTAAGATATTATTTGTATAATTATGGTGTGGGTGATAAAGTTGAAATCACTTATATTAGAAAAGGTAAAACTCTTAAAACCACTGTTACTTTAGGATCTAATTCAAAAACTTATTAGAAACTAGTAATAGTTTCTTTTCTTATTCATGGAGGTAGAATGAAAGATATTAAAATAAAAAGAATATGTGCTTATGTAATTGATATATTTATTGTATTAATACTTGTTACTTTATTAAGTCAAATAAATGTATTAAATCCATATAAAAAGAAATATGATAAAGCATATGAAAAATATACTGAGTTTTATGAAGAAAATTTTTCTGAAAATACAACAATAGATTATGATACATTAAAATCACCAGAATATTTAGATATTATGCATGATTTATCTTATTACTCAATAAGTTATTCTATAATTGAAATAGTTGTTATAATTTTATATTTTACTTTATTTCCTTTACTATTTGATGGACAAACAATTGGTAAAAAAATATGTAAAATTAAACTTTCTAGTGATAAAGGAAAACTAACTTTTGGGTCACTTCTTATAAGAGTATTATTCTATCCTATATTTACAAATATAATTTTATATACAACATTATCAAATATATTAACATTACTTTGTGTTATATTATCTAAGGGAAAAATTTATTTTTATAGTAATTTAATTATTTCTATAATTGCAACAATCTATTCGTATATTGATATATTATTTATGATTAATAAGGATGTTTCAATTCACGAAAAATTATCTCACACTAAAGTTGAATTAATAAAAGGAGTTTAAAATGAATAATGTTTATGAAAAAGTATTAGAATTTAAAAATAAGTTTCCAGGTACAGTTGCCTGGAGATTAAAAAAGCATTGTGAAGTAATCGAAGGATATATTAATCCTGATGAATATGTTCTATACGCTTTTTGCGGTCAAAAAAATGAAAAATGGTATGATTTATTCACTTCATGCGTAATAGTTTTAACTAACAAAAGGCTTTTAATAGGGCAAAAAAGAGTTGTTTTTGGAAGCATATATACACAAATTACTCCAGATTTATATAATGACATGCGAATATATAAAGGTTTACTTTTTGGAAAAATAACTATTGATACTGTAAAAGAGGTTGTAACAATATCTAATTTATCTAAAAGTTCTTTAGATGATATTGAAACAAATATATCTCAGTTTATGATGAAAGAAAAACTAAAATATAAAGATAGAATTGTATGAAAAAGTTAAGATTACTAATTTTTTCTTTTTTATTAATTTTTCTTTCTTTTACAATTTTTTATTTTATTCCAAAAAGTTATGAACTTAAATATACTGTAAAAGGTTATAATATTATTCAAACATTTAATAATAAGAAAAAACTATATATATTTAAAATTAAAAAAGATAATGCAGAGTATTTATATTCTGTTAGTGGTAAATATTATCAAAATCATAAACAAATTAAAAATATTAAACAAAAAGATAATATAATTAATGTAACAAATAATAATTTACAAAACTTTTATATTAATAAAGAGAATGATAACTATTATACATCATATTATATTACTATTCCTGAGAATAAAAAGAAATATACATTTGATAATATTGATGTATATAATATAAATGCTAACTTTTATATATGGAATTATTCACAATTTATCAACATTAATACAAAAACTAAAAAGAAAATTAAATTATTTGATAATGATATTTATAATATAGATTTATGTACTAATTTTAAAGATTATCTTTTAATAGTGGATTATAATAGTAAGTATAAATTTAATAAGTTTTATCTAATAAATACGAAGAATAATAAAGTAAAAGAGACACAATTAGATAAAGAAGTTTATTTTAATAGTTATTTTTTAGGTACATATAAAAAGTATATTTACCTATATGATATGCAAACTAAAATAGAATATAAAATTAATCCTTTAAAAAATACTATTTATAAAAATAGATATGAAATTTTAAGTAATAATAAATTTGAAAAAATAAGTGTTAATAAACTTAATAAAGGTAATGTTTCATTTAAAAAAGAAATAGATTTTTATTATGAATTAAACGATAATAACCTTATCTACGTTACACCAATTAATAAGATAAATGTTACTTCTTTAAAGGTATCAAATATAATTTTTTCAAATGATAACGAATGTTACTTTATAAGTGATGATACACTTTATTATGTAAATAAAGATAAAATTATTAAATTAATGACCTATAGTGAATGGAAATTTAATAATGACTATATTTTTATTTTTAAATAACACTTTTTAAAATCAAACATATTTTACTATAGGGGTTGATAAAATGTTTGAAAAATATCGTGTTAAATCAAATGATAGCATTGAAGATATTGCTAAAATGTTTCGTACAAATAAAGAGTTTTTAGTAGATTTAAATAATTTAAGTTATGATGAAACTCTACGTGAGGGTATGGATTTAATAGTTCCTAAAAATAAAGAAAAATACTTTGATACTTATACGATTAATAAAGGAGATTCACTTTATGGTATAAGTAGAAAGTATAATATAAATCCAAATCTTTTAGCGGCAATTAATGGTTTAAATTTAGATGATTATATTTATCCAAATCAAGTAATTATGCTTCCAGTATCTGGTTATAGTTATTATGTTACAGCTGAGGGAGATACACTAAATAGTGTAAGTGATATTTTTAAAAAGAATATTCAGGAAGTAGTTAAGGAAAACGAAACAATTTATTTATTACCAGGACAAATATTGGTTTCACAAAGAAAATAATGGTGCATTGCATCATTTTTTTGTTTAAATTTATAAATAATTTAACAACACTCTGATAGTCCTTTTTTTATATTTTGCATAAATTACTATAGGATGTGATAAATATGGCTAAAAAGGTGGTAATTGACAGTGGACATGGTGGTGTTGATGGTGGTTCTTCGGGAAATGGAATTTTAGAAAAAGAATATACATTAAAAATAAGTAATTATATTAAAAAACGTTTAGATGAATTAGGAATAGAAAATGCAATGACAAGAACTTCAGATGAACTATTAGATCAAAGCACAAGACCTAAAAAGGCACAAAGTTTCTTTGGTAAAGGTAATGATGTTATTGTTTTATCTAATCACTTAAATGCAGGAGGTGGCGATGGAGCCGAAATAATATATGCACTTCGTAATAGTGATGCGTTATCTAAATTAATTGCAAAAGAACTAGAATCCTCAGGCCAAAATGTTAGAAAATATTACCAAAGAAGACTTCCAAGTAATCCGTCAAAAGATTATTATTATTTACTTAGAGATACCCCAAATAATGAAACTTTAATTGTAGAGTATGGATTTTTAGATAGTACTGGTGATGATGTAAATCTTATAAAAAATAATTGGGAGGATTTAGCTGAAGCAGTTGTTAAGGCTCTTGCAAATTATATTGGTGTTCCTTATTCATTAAATGAAGAAAGTGATTATTATGTAGTTAAGAAAGGCGATTCTTTATGGAGTATAGCTAAAAAATATAACATGACAGTTGATGAACTTAAATCAATTAATAACTTAAAATCAAATTTATTATCAATTGGCCAAAGACTAAAAATAAAAGAGAGTAATGATAATCAAAATATTTATATAGTTAAAAAGGGTGATACTTTATATAAAATTGCTAATATGTATGGAACTACTGTAGATAATTTAAAAGCATTAAATAATTTAAAAAATAATAATCTAAGTATTGGTCAAAAGTTAATTGTTCCTTCGAAAAATAAAATATATATAGTTCAAAAAGGTGATTCACTATGGTCTATAGCAAGAAAATATGATACTACAGTTGATAGTATTAAAAGGAATAATAATCTTTCTACAAACGTTTTACAAATAGGTCAAAAGTTAAAAATATGAGTTTAAATAAATTCATATTTTTTTATATTTTTTATATAATATAATTAGCACTAAGCATTGACAAGTGCTAATATTTTTAGTATAATAATATACGTAAAAAGGAGGAATGAATTATGTTTAATCAAAATAATGAAGAAAATGAAAACGTTCTTGAAAAATATGGACGTAATATAAATGACGATGTAAAAAATCGTAAAATTGATCCAATTATAGGCCGTGATGAAGAAATAAGAAGTATAACTAGAATACTTTCTAGAAAAACTAAAAATAATCCAGTTTTAATTGGTGAACCTGGTGTAGGTAAGACTGCAATAGTCGAAGGACTTGCTCAAAGAATTGTTAAAGGTGACGTCCCAGAAAGTCTTAAAAATAAAACAATTTGGGAACTTAATATGGCCTCACTTATCGCTGGTGCAAAATATCGTGGTGAATTTGAGGAAAGACTTAAAAAGGTTTTAGATGAAGTTAAGAAAAGTGAAGGCAATTTAATAATGTTTATTGATGAAATTCATTTAATTGTTGGAACAGGTGCAACTGAAGGTGCAATGGATACAGGAAATATTCTAAAACCAATGCTTGCACGTGGAGAGATACATGTTATTGGTGCTACTACCTTAAATGAATATCGTATGTATATTGAAAAAGATGGTGCACTTGAAAGAAGATTTCAAAAAGTAACAGTTTGCGAACCAACAGTCGAGGATACAATAACAATTCTTCGTGGTTTAAAAGAAAGATTTGAAATATATCACGGAGTTACAATTCAAGATAGAGCTTTAGTAAGTGCGGCAACTTTATCAAATAGGTATATTATAGATAGATTTTTACCTGATAAAGCGATAGACCTTGTTGATGAAGCATGTGCTACAATAAGAGTTCAAATGGATAGTGTTCCAACAGCTCTTGATGAAATAACTAGAAAGATATTAACATTACAAGTTGAGAAAGAAGCATTAAAAAAAGAAAAAGATGAACTTTCTATAAAAAGACTTGAAAAGATAGATGAAGAACTTTATGATTTAAAAGGTAAAGAACAAGAGTTGAGTACTAAATGGAAAGAAGAAAAATCTATTAATGAAGATATTAAAAAAGTTAAATCTGATATATCTAAATATACATTTGAACTAGAACAGGCCGAGAATAATTATGATTTAGAAACTGCTGCAAGGATAAAAAACGGAATACTTCCAGAACTTAGAAATAAGCTTGATGAACTTTCTAAAAAAGGTGATGAAGGAATACTTTCAGATACTGTTACAAATGAAGATATAGCAAATGTTATAAGTAAGTGGACAAATATTCCAATATCTAAACTTATGAGTAGTGAAAAAGAAAAGATTCTTAATCTTGAGAATAATTTAAGAAAAAGAGTTAAAGGACAAGATAAGGCTTTAAAACTTGTATCCGATGCAATTATTCGTTCAAGAAGTGGTATCAAAGATCCTAATAGACCAATTGGTTCATTTATGTTTTTAGGCCCAACAGGAGTAGGTAAAACAGAGGTTGCAAGAAGTCTTGCTTATGAACTGTTTGATGATGAACATCATATGGTAAGAATAGATATGAGTGAGTATATGGAAAAATATTCAGTATCTAGACTTATTGGTGCAGCACCAGGTTATGTTGGTTATGAAGAAGGAGGACAACTTACAGAAAAAGTAAGAAGAAATCCATATTCAATTGTACTTTTTGATGAAATAGAAAAAGCTCATCCAGATGTACTTAACTTATTATTACAAATTCTTGATGAAGGAAGACTTACTGATTCTAATGGTCGTACTGTAGATTTTAAAAATACTATTATTATAATGACATCAAATGTTGGAAGTGAATATATTATTAATGGTGAAGAGGATAAAGTTACCTCTGAACTTCCAAAATATTTTAAACCTGAATTTTTAAATAGACTTGATGAAATAATAATTTTCAATAAATTATCAAAAACCGATTTAAAAGAAATCCTTGATAAAATTATCGAAGAAATTGAAAAAAGATTAATTGATATTAATCTAAAAATTAATCTTACTGATAATGCTAAAAATTATTTTATTGATAATGGTTATGATGAATATTATGGAGCAAGACCACTTAAAAGACTTGTTAATAATAAACTAGAAACGTTAATTGCTAAAAAACTTATAAATAATGAAATCAAACCAAATACGATAGTTAATGTTGATTATATTAATAATGAATTAAAGGTTAGTTAAACTAGCCTTTTTTTAGTGTATTTCTTTACATACTCCAGGATCTGGTTTATAGAAACAATGGTTTTTATATCTTCCAGATAAGTTTTGAGTATACCAAGTATTTTTACAAGAATCACCTTTTTTCGGAGCATAAAACCATAATGCATTTGTTGCGGGGTAATAATATTCTCCATCTAAAATCCTTTTTGCTAGATTTTTTTCCATTGTAGTCGCAGCCGCTTCGAATAAAGAACTTGTAGTTCCCACAAATTGATTTTTTTGATAAATTGCATTATAAACACTATTAATATTTTTAAAAGTTAAACAATTTGCTAACACTCTATTTACTACAACATTTCCAACCATTAGCATTCCTAGTTCTCCTTCGTTTAAGGCTTCCGCACGCATTATTCTTGCAAGTAAATCAAGTTCTTTTGAATTATATGAAACAATCATTATATCACCGCTATAATATATGCATAAAAAAAGAAAATTGTTATTTCTTAAAAAAACTTAACAATTTTCCAACACTAAAAATTATTTTATCACTATTTTTAATAGCAACTGTTTTAAATATTGCTTTTCCTCCAATAGTAAGCGAAGAAATTAAAGCAGCAGTTATTACACTTATTAAAGATATATTAACTTTAGTTATGTTTGCTATTGATATAGCAAGTACAGCACCAAGTCCTCCAGAAACAATTCCGCATATATCTCCAACAATATCATTACATATACTAGATATTTTAACATTGTTTTTAATAAGTTTAATTGTTTCTTTAGCACCTTTAATTTTTTTAGCATTCATTGAGTGAAATGTTGATTCTTTACTTGTAAGACTGCTTGCTCCAATCATATCAAAGATTATACCAATTGCTATAACGAGTAATATTATAAGTATCATTACCACTATGCTAGCATGACTTGATAAATAATTTGTTGAGAAACTGAAGATGGTGGATAATATAAAAGTCCATAAAAAAACTTTATATACCCAGTTATTTTTTTTCATATAACCCTCCTATAAAGTTATTAAAAATGTTATGGTTTATTATAAATTAATCTTACGGCTTTGGTCGAGTTGAATTTCTCTATTTTCTCTCCCTTGGTTACCCTTAGGCGATTTCTCTTTAAAGAAAATAATTAGTAGTTGCCTAACTAATGACTCGATTGCCACATAGTCCGCACTTCAATCTTTATAATAAATAACACGCTAGAGGTTTTCCCTGACACATCTAAACTATTCTTATTCGCTTTTGCAGTTAAGATTTCATCAACATTATTATTCGTTAAATCCCTAATAACCACGCACGACATGAATAACTCTTCCTTTTTTGCTTAATTACAGGGGGTTAGTCATATGCCGTTATGATTTCCCTATAATTTTAAATTACATATTCACCCCAACTTGGGCAGAAGCAGCAAATATATAAAGTGCAATTGTATCAATTAATGGATTTTTAGCCCCATCTTCAAATAGTGATTGTGACTAGCATAATGCACCACGTAAATATTATATCAAACCTACAAAATTTTGTCTAGTAGGTGTACACTTTAATTATATGCACAATTTTTTTCTTGATTACGGCGTTTAACTATGATATAATGTTTTTGCCGTAGGGGCGTGGTATAATGGTAGCATAGGAGTCTCCAAAACTTTAGATGGGAGTTCGATTCTCTCCGCCCCTGCCAATTAAAAAAATCGTCGAACCTTTTCGACGTTGAGATAAAACTTGATTGAAAAATCAAGTTTTTTTTGTCGTAGGAAAGGTTGTGATAGATATGTTATATGTCGTTAAAGAAAAACTTGAATTAAGTCCTGATTTAAGAAAGAAAATTAATTGGGCAAGTAAATACACTTCTACATCTATTACTCTCGAAAAAGGAGATTTAATTAAGCTAGAATTAACTAATATTGCTTATGTTGATCCTCATAAAGTAATTATTAATGATATTAAGTTCTTATTCTTCAATGGTGTTGATTGTTTCTATATTAATTCTTTAAATGATAAACATTAGTTTTCAGAACTTGAAACTATGTTTAAAAAAGCTAAGCTACTTGACTTTTAATATAATATTGACATTATAAATAACCAATGAAAGAGGTATACTCTAGAAATGGAGGTACATCTATGATTGAGTGCAAATTAAATATTTATAATATTGATTATTATGAGGAGTCAGTAGTATTTAGACTTAACTAGATGCTATTGTCTCATCTTTTTCGTTAATACGAAAGGAAATTATGAGAAAAGCAACTCAAAAAGAATTTGAAACAATCCAAGAAATATTTAGTTTAAATTATGTAAAAGTATTATTTAAACAATTTCTTGAAGAAGGATTATTAACTAAAAGAGAATATGAATTATTAATAAAGAAATTAGATGAGGATATTAATAAGGTATTAGATAAGGGAGGTTTGATGTGGAAGAAAGAAAAATAGCAGGTATTTATATTCGTGTGTCAACCGAAGATCAAACTCGTGAAGGTTTTAGTTTAGGAGAACAAGAAGAAAAATTAAGACAATTATATGATTATAAAGGTTATGAAATCTATAAATTTTATTGTGATGCTGGTATATCTGCTAAAGACATGGAACATAGACCTAAGTTTCAAGAAATGTTACAAGATATGATAATAAGTTCTTCCTTAATAAATGGGATTTAACAACAAAAGAGGAAAAACAAGAATTTATTTCTAAGTATATCGAATTATTAACATTTAAGAATGATAAGAATAGTAAGTATGGAATTAAAATTGTTGATCTAAAACTTAAGTCTTTATTTAAGGAAAAAGTTAATAAACTTTCTGAAATCGGTGCAAGTGAATATCCAGTTTATCTTATTTCAAATAATAAACCATATAGAGTAATGTTTGATATCCATTAAAAGAATCTCAAATAAAAGAATACTTAAATGAATTAAATAAATATCATGCAACTAACTTCTATATTCATCCAACATTTAATAATACGATAAATGATATACCTGATAAAATTACATTTGATTTAGAACCTAATGAAAAAATATTTAGATTAATTCCTATTATTAAAGATATAGAAATCCTGAAAATGTATTAAATAAGTTTAAATTAGGTATTGTTATTAGATTAGTTGATACAATTTCAAACAGACCATAATTACATTATTTTTAATACTAAAAATAATGTAATTATGGTCGATAATCAACCAATTTCAACCATATTTATGGATATAAAAAATCAATACTTTTAATGTTGATTTATAAATTTAAAATGTTGTTATATCACATACAATAATGTTTATTTCTATTTTTTCATCGGAGTTGGAACATTTTCTAAATGTGCATTGCCAATTGTTCAAATTGATTTCATTACATGCTATACACAACTCGTGATTACTTAAGTCTTCTTTAATTTTTGCTAATATAGATTTAAAATCCTTTACTTCTTTATTAAAAATAATTAATGATGTTTTGACATCTCTCCATGTAGTATAACTGAATAGTTGTTCTATTGCTTTATTAAATTCTGAAATTCCATGCCAAATTTTACATTCAGCGATAAAGGCAGCTTTATTTTCAAATTGTATTCTTATGTCTGTTTTACCCATTTTACTAAATGTTTCTCCAGTTGCCAAAGAATCATAATTAGTATTTAAAAATGCTAAAATAAAATCTCTTATTTCTTCCTCATTGTGTACATTAATTGTTTTAGGTGCTTTCTCAAATGAGACACTTGCAGAATTAATTATTTTTTTTATATTTTCATAATCTTCATTTGAAATACAATAATCAGTATTTGCAATATTACGTTTTTGTGGATATTTACTAACTTTAGACTGAACTTTAAGAGCAATTGGAGTTGAACTTGGCATATTGGGATTCTTTTTAAGAGGAATATTCAATTTATTTAGTAAATTTGAAAAATTACTACTCTTATTATACTTATCTTCTAATAGTTTTGTAATTCTTTCTTTCAAACCGGAATTATAACCATTTATACCATTATTAACATACTCAATCATTGTTCTATAATATTTAAATTCATCATCAAATTTTTTATCAATGCATTCTTGCGGATTATCTTTGCTTTCTAAATCTTTAGCGTCTATGTCTATTGAAAATTGGATTGATGGTAAATACTCTTTGCTGTTTTCATTTATAATTCCATCAACATCAAAAGTTGTCATTATTCTCATCGTTGGTTGTAAATAAAACAAATGTGAATTACCTTCAAATGGGATGTTGTAATTAATTTTATAACCATCAACTAAAAAAGTCTTTTGTTCTAGTCCGTAACTAAATGCACCATAAAAGAAATTGTACTTTTCTATTTTTGTTTTTTCGATATTATTGGTTATTTGATTGTTTAAGATATATATTGGCACAATATAATACTTATCATAATAATAATTTTTAAATTCCTCCATATCAAAGCTCAATATATCTTTGTCAGGAATGTTTTGTATATCCACAGTTAATTCATTATGTTTTTGATTTAAAAATGTATTAATATCTTCTCTATTAAATAATTCCATAATAACTCCTTTCACAAAAGAAGTATCATTCTATTGAATGATACGAAATCTATTATCATTATAACATAAACTTAAATTATTAGATACTAATTTTAGTAATTATTATCAATATTCCATAAACCTAATTTTCCATTGATTATTTTATCAGATTTTATCTTTTTAACATTTTTTAATTTCCAAGCATACCCAGTTCTATATTTTGAACTATAAGCTATGTTTTTTTCTTCAATGATTTTTTTGTTAAGTTCATCGTTTAACTCTAAACAATCAACAATTTCAACCTCAGCAATAATTCTTTTTGATGGAAATTCTAAATTCAAATTTTTAAACTTTTCCATGTCTTTTTTATCAATACCTGCACCTGCATGAATTAAAACTTTACCTCTATAATTAGTTCTCCACGATCTGAATTCGTATTTTTTTATTCCTTCAGCAACTAATGTTGCCCAAGGTTGTTTTAATGTTAATACTTTCAATACAATCACCATCAATATTTTATCATATTTAGTAATAATTTTTATCATAATTATGGTATAATTATTTTAGAGGTCATTAATAAATTTGGAGGGATATTATGGCAAAAACTTTTAGTAAATCCGAACATGAAATAATAGAAATGCTAAATGCTTGTAAGATTTTTAATTATAATGGGAAAAAATATGACATAAAAGTATTAGGAAAACCTGTATCTTCATTTGGTGAACCTAAAACTGATATTTATATTTATGCTGAATGTGTAAATGATGAAAACGATCAATTAGAATTCAAAATATCTTTTAAGCAAAAAAACTTTGAGTTTTTAGAAAATAAAATATCAGCTGATAGAGCAGAAGAAATTTTTGGAAATGATTGGTTAAAAATTGTTACTGACTCTATTTTAAATATTAAAGATAAATTTGAAGAAAAAAAATTAATATATAAAAAGAAATTTGGAAAAACCGAACAAGGGTGTTTTACTCTTGGTTGGAAATTTGAATTATTAAATGTTAAAAGCGGAAATTTGAGTGGTGAGATACAATTAAGTAAAGAGCAACTATGCGATATTTTTGCTGGCACTAACTTAGATGATGATAAAAGAAATGCCATGGTTCAAGGAAATAGAATACCTGATAGTGGTATAGCAAATTATATTCTTATCGAAGATGAATACGAAAGTGTTGAAGAGATGCTTTCAAAAATAATAAGTATGGATGACTATGTTAGAGAACATGATAAACTTTATTTTGCATGTAAAGCTTTAAACTACAGAAGTATAAAAAAGAAGTTTGATGGTAATAGGTCTTTAAGTGTTTATGTTGACTGGAATATAGTTAATAATAAATTATCAGGTAAACTTGTATTTAATGAACCTCTTTTACATGGTGGAAATGAAATATTTGCAAAATTAATTAGTTGTTTAAATCAGTTAAATATTGATACAACTGATGATGTAGATGAAGGTAATGCAGAGGGAGATATAATATATGAGTAAGAAAAAATATAACATTGTTAGTTTGTTTTCGGGTGCTGGAGGATTAGATCTTGGATTTAAAAAAGCTGGGTTTAATATTGTTTTTGCAAATGAGTTTGATAAGACAATATGGGAAACTTTTGAAAAGAATCATGAAACTCCTTTAGATAAGAGAGATATAAGAGATATAAAGTCAGATGAAGTGCCTAGTTGTGATGGTATTATTGGTGGACCTCCATGTCAAAGTTGGAGTGAAGCTGGTAGAATGAAAGGCATAAATGATGCTAGAGGGCAATTATTCTATGAATTTATAAGATTACTAGAAGAGAAACAACCTAAATTTTTTGTTGCTGAAAATGTTTCTGGAATGTTATCAAAAAGACATTCAGAAGCTGTTGATAATATTATAAAATTATTTGAAGATGCTGGCTATGATATGAATATAAAGTTATTGAATGCAAATGATTATAATGTTCCACAAGATAGACTAAGGGTTTTCTACGTTGGTTTTAGAAAAGATTTAAAAGTAAAATTTGAATTTCCAGAACCTCAAGACTATAAGCCTACACTAAAAGATGCAATTTGGGATTTAAGAAAAAATGCAATTCCTTCAAAAGAAAAAAATAAAACAAATGGTGACTTGTGTAAGTTTCTAAATCATGAATATATGACCGGTTCTTTTTCAACAATCTTTATGTCAAGAAATCGAGTTAGATCTTGGGATGAACCTTCATTTACAATTCAAGCTGGTGGAAGACATGCACCATTACATCCGCAAGCACCAAAAATGATTCAAGTTGAAACTAACAAAAGAATATTTGAACCTGGTAAAGAAGATTTATATAGAAGACTAACTGTAAGAGAGTGTGCAAGAATTCAATGTTTTCCAGATGATTTTAAATTCTATTATAATGATCTTGCTACTGCCTATAAAATGATTGGAAATGCAGTCCCAGTAAATTTAGCATATGCAGTAGCAATCGCAATAAAAAATGCACTTGATAAAAATAAAAATGATTAGTTATAAAATCTAATCATTTTTTATATTTTGCAATTTTTTTCTCTTCGATAAAATTCAAATTATTTTTTGCTCTACTACATGCCACGTATAATTTATTTTTTGTTTGTTGAGGCAGTTCAATTAATCTATTTTTTTTATATAGTTTATATGTGTTTGGATTTAAAATAACACATACATCATTATATGTTTCACCTTTAGAATTACCCCAATTGTTAGTATTTTTAATATTGTACTTTATATGACTGTTATAAAATAGTTTTACAATTTTATCATTTTCAATTGTATTTATTATTGCTTTTTCATCAATAATTTCTTTAACCAATGTTTCTTCTTCATGCTCTGATTCAATATCTATTCCTATTTTATTCTTTATGAATTCACATACCGTCTTAGAACATCGTCTACTTTTTTTTAATAGTTCTGTATTAATTTTTATATTTTTTTGTTTGAATAATTTTTTATACTTTGTATAATCTTTGTATAAATTTATATTTGCATTACCATCTCGACTACTATCATAGGTATGTTGATAAAAATCTCCAACCATAAAGAAATTAACATTTGCTTCTAAAATTTGCATTAAAAAATTAAAATCGTGACTTGCAAAATCTTGTATTTCATCTATAAAAATAGTATCAAAATATTTTTCTAATCGTTCTTTTATTTCATCTATTAAATATTCATTACAAAAACTAGCTAATCTGCAATGGTACATTTTTCTATTTTTTTTATTTAAATAGTATTGAATATCATCTTTTTTTAAGTATTTATCATTTATATCTTTAAAATCTAATCCACGAATATCCCAGTTTCTTTTTAATGGAGCAAAACACACATTATATAAAAATGAAAAATATGTATAAATCTTAATATTATTTGGTATTTCTTTATATTTTTCAAGAACTTTATTTTTTAATATATCATAGTTAGCATCTGTATATGTAATTAATAACAATTTATTTTCTTTATTCAACCTTTTAATTATTTCAGTAGTTTTCCCAGAACCAGCCGTTGCTAATACTATTTCTTTATCCATGTTATTGCTTCCTTAATGTATTTTGGAACTTTAAATGAGTCATAATCATTTTCTAAATGTTCTAATAATCTATAGGCACTTTCCGCCTTGTTATTTAGCATATAATCTAGCTGATTGGCTACTTTAGTAATTTTATGTTTATTTATATACGTTTCATTATCTTTATAAACACAAACTTCAAATGTATATCTTTCATTATCTTCATCTGAAAATACATTAATATTTTCTAATCCGTTATAATCTTTATATTTTTCTTCTATATTATCTTTATAATATCCATCATTATCTGTAATAACCGCAACTTTTTTATTTAATTTTCGCGCAACTTCTAAATATCTTTTAAATCCTAAATTATTAACAGATATTACATTTATTCCATCAGTAGAAGGATCTTTTTTGTTTTCAATTTCATAAAATTTTTCTAATAGTATATATTCTGCCGCTCCTTCAACAAGAATACTCTTTTCTGATAATATAAAACTTAAAATGCTGTTAGATGGACACTTTATAAAAAATTTAGCAGTGTCTTCTGATATATCTTTAAATTGTGTAGTTATTATATTATTTTCATGCAATGCTATAATTTTTCTCAAATCTAGTCTAGAACATATCATACTATTATGTGTTGTTATAAATGTTTGTTTTTGAGTAGAATCAATTATATCATTAAGCATTTTTTTCATGTTAATATCGCTTAGGTGGTTTTCTGGTTCTTCAATTAAAACTAAATCAATATTTTCAGATTGCCTGTCGATTGAAGTTTTGATTTTTAACATGCAAATACTGCCTGCACCTTTATTCCATATATTGATACCTTGTTCATATAGCGTCAAATTATTTTCTAATGAATATTTGTTGTTTGTAGTTAAACCAAATTTTATATCTGGTATTTTTTTGTTAATATCTTTTAACGAATTATCTTCAAATTCTTTTTTTATTTTTCTAAACTCATGATTAAGATTATTTTTAATTATTTCATCAGCATATGATGAATATAAATTTGAAATGTAATCCTTGACATAGTATTCATTAGATAGATTAGATTCATCAATTATTATGTGTCTTATTGGTTTCTTATAATTATTGTATGCATCATTAGAAAATGTTTTAAAAACACATTTATAGTATTCAAAAGGAAAAACAGAATTTTCTTTTTTTAAAGATTCATCAATTATTTTGTAATATTCTTCATCTATTGTAATTGTTAAAGATATACCATCACATATTCTTTTTTCAGAGTTATTATTTCCTGACAATTCAAGTTCTCCTGTATCTTTTAAATATAATTCAATATAGATTTCTGGTAAGTCAGTTATTTTTTTATCTCCACTCATAAATTCAGTTATGCAATTTTTATTAAATAGATTTTCTAATCCTATGTTTTCAATTTTATTTTTGTTTCCACTTAATACTAGATCTAAAGCAAGTAATATAGAGCTTTTGCCTGATTCATTATCCCCAATAATTATGTTAAAATCGTCATTAAAAACAATTTCTGTTTCATCCTGAAATTTTCTAAAGTTTTTTATTTTCATTTTTTCTATTATCATAAAATCACCACTACTAAAATTATATCATATGTTTACTATTTTTCTGCATTGTAATATATTAATTATGTAATCAGGTTTTATCCCTATTTTTTCGTAAACGTTTATAAAGAGCGTGCCAATTAAAAAAACAGATTTAACTATAAATGCTAGTTAAATCTTTTTTAATATATAAAAATTGGTTATAAGAATCTATCCCAGTAATATCTTTTTTCACTTGATAATATATTAAAATATTCTTTAATTTGTGAACTAATTAGTTTAGCTTTTTTATTTATAGGTGTACCATCATTATAATAATCTTTTGTAATACTTCTAGACATTAAGTCAGAAAAAATTACAGCTCTATCCTCTAAATAATTTGTTTTGCTATATGCAGATATAAAATAAGCATTATTTAAATTACTATAATAATAAACATAATTATTACTTGTATCTCCATACGTAAAATCTTTTGGATTAACCTCTTTCATTGTATTATTTATATCAATTGGATAACCTTTAATCTTTATATAAATATCTATATAATGCATTATTTCATGATGTAAAGTATTTTCAAATAAAAGTGCAGGTTCTACCATAATTTTAATGTTACTACTATCTTTTGCATCAGTAAGACCAGATACATTACCACTTATGTTTTTTACTAAATAAATAGTTAATGGCATTCCATAATCTTTCATTTCTTTAAAAAAATTATTTGGATATTTTTTTAATGCTTTATCTATTTCATTAAGATACTCATTTATAGTATTATCATCATTTAATTTTTCTGAGCCATATCCATTAATAGTATAATTTCCTAGTTCATCTTTATATGCTATTTTAATAGAATATTTATTTTGTATTTGCTTTCTTAAGTCATCATTTTTTTCGGCCAAAGTTTTTTCTATAACAGGTTTATTTTCTTCGGGTACAATTATTGTTTCATTATTATTAGTGTTTATTTTACCATTATTACTAGGTTTATTAGTATTGATTTTATCATTTATATTGTTATTATTATTAATACTAGAGTTATTATTATTTTCAGTATCAATTATTTCATCATTAATTTTTTCCCAATTAGCATAAAGTGTAGTGTTTTCCTTTATTATTGAATTATTATAAAAAGGGGTATTATTTTTATCAACCCAACCTTTAAAAGTGTATCCCTCAAGGGTTGGTTCTTCTGGAAGAGTTAATTTACTATTTTTGTTTATAATAATATTATCAATTTTACTTCCACCTTTAGTATCAAATGTTACTATTATATTTTCTTTTATTTCCTCTTTAATTTCTTTTTTAGGACATGTATATTTAACTTTTTTCACAACAGTTTTAGTTTTGCCATCATAGCATTTATAAGTGTTTGTAAATAATCCTTTATCTATATAAATAGTATATCCACTATTATAGTATTTTCTAACTTTAATTATGGGACTACCATTAAATGATAGGGCAATAAAATCAATACACATTAAAACTATTATAAAACATAGTATAATAATAATTATTTTATATTTTTTCATTATACCTCCTTTTAAAATAATTTATTTTTTTAAAGTTAAATTATTTATATATAAATCTATAAATGGTTTTAATTTTAATATTGATTTAGAATCTATTAAAAATCCAGCAGATAATTTATGACCTCCACCATCTGGATGAAATGTTTTACCAATTTCATTTAAATCAATACTTTCTTTAACACTTCTTAAGGAAACTCTATTACGATTAAAATTAATTATTATTATAAAATCTATTTCTGGTCTTAATTTACAAATGCTATTTCCCACTATGGATCTATATTGCTCACAAATTGTTACACCAACTTTATAACCATTATAATCAGTAATACATAAATTTTTATTTATAAATTCAATATATTCTTTTTGTTTTTTTAAATCTGATTTATATAAGTCTTCATATATTTTAGGCAGTTTAAAATCATCATTATCATTTAAATTACATATTAAGTTTATATATTCTTCAGGGCCAATTAAAGCGTGCGTAAATGCAAGTAATTTAGCATTATATTCTTCATCACCAAAATCAAAATTGTCTTGTTCTCTAATAGCCTCTACAAAAGATTTATAAAACTTATTATTAAATTTAGTATCTAAAGTTAGTAAATAATTATAAAATAACTGTGTACCGCAAGTAGGTTTATCATTTAAATAAATTATACTATTTACATAATATGGAGAATTTTCTATTATTTCGTGATGATCGAAATGCTTTATCTTATTAGTAATTTCTGGATGCTTGTTTAAATAATCTAATATTGTTTTGGATAGTGCAAGATCGCATACATATATTATTTCATATTTAGAATAATCTATTGAACTAAAAACCTCTATTAATTCATTTATTTCACATAATATATAATCAATATTACTATAATATTTTTTAGCAAGAATTAATGAACCCATACCATCTATATCTGCAATATGAGTTATCATAATTATTTTATTATTATTTATATTTTTAATCATAATTTATTCACCCAATTATATTTTAATAAAATTTTTATGATAAGTAAATGATGTTTTTTAGTTTTAAAAATTGAAATGTTATAGTATAACGTACGTAAGGAGGATTGTGTATGTCTAAAAACAACAAAAAAAGGAAATTGTTAATTGGAGTAATAAGTGGTGCTATATTACTTGTAATTATAATTTTCTTATTATGGTTTTTCAATCGAAAGTTTGATATCACTTTAGATTATAATGATGGAACAAAAACTAAAATTGTTCAAATCAAGTATAATAAGGCCATAAACAAAAAAGATATCGAAAATACAGATGGTTTAAATGCAACTTGGTATGAGGTAGTTGAAAAGAAAGAAAATGAAGAAATTTTAGCAAAAGAGCCTTTTGATTTTAAAAGAAAAATTAATAAAAATATAAAATTAAAAGCAATATATGATATTACCTTAGAAAATGAGGATACTAAAAAAATAACTATTTCTTTTGATTCAAAAGGTGGAAGTAAGGTACAATCAATTACACTTAATAAAGAGAAAAAACTTACTTTACCTAAAAACCCAACTTTAAATGGTTATACATTCAAAGGATGGACTGATAAAAATGGTAAACCAATTTATAATGGCGCTTTATTAGCGGAAAGCACCACATTATATGCAAATTGGGAAAAAATTAAAGAGGAAGATAAGAAATCAAATAATGTTACCGATACTAAAACTCAACCTGTAACTTATTATTGTGATAGTGATTTTACTTTATCTGATAAAAAATGTATTAAAGTTGATACTGTAAAAGCAAATGGTAAATGTCCTATTGGTTTTAAAGGTGGAGCATGGAATAGTGAGTATTGTTACGATGAAGTAGATCCTTATTATTATTGTGATGATTATGCTAGTTATAATGGTGATGATGCCAAATTAGATGAGGATAATAACATGTGTTATTATAACCTAATTTATACAACAGATAAAGGTTCTTGTGATGTTTCTTCAGGAAGACTTTACTATGATCATGGATGTTATGCTGCAAAAACGCCAGCAGTATTAGGATGTTCTAAGGGTGAACCATTAAATTCTAGTGGAATGTGTGACAAAAAAATTAATAAGACTTTTACTTGTCCAAGTGGTTATGAGTTAGATAATGCTACAAAATATTGTAGTAAGACTATTACTATTGATGCAAAACAAAAATAGTATAAAGAAGCATATTTAGTTATGCTTTTTTTATATATATAAATATGTTAAAATGTTATTGAGGAACTGATTTAATGAATATAATAAAACCTAAAATTAAATTTACTAACGATTATATTTTTGAAAATAATATTTATAAAAATGCATTGTTTACAAAAAATCCAGAAAATAAAATTATAATCGAAGATATTGATTTTGATAGTTGTATATTTAAGAACATAGATTTTTCACTTATTGAATTAATTAATGTAAATTTTTTAGATTGCATTTTTGAATCTTGTGATTTATCAAATAAAAATTTTGATGAAAAATTAATTGAAAGATGTGAGTTTAATAGTTGCAAATTATTAGGAAGTTCATTTATTAATGCATCATTAAAGGATATTTTAATAAATAATTCTATATTAAAATATGTTAATTTTTCTGGAACTAGTATGAATAAAATAAAAATAACTAATTCAAATATGTCAGAAAGTTATTTTACAGAAACTAAGTTTAAAAACATTGAACTTAATAATAATAATTTTAATAAAGCTGAATTTTTACAAACAAAACTATATAATATAGATTTTTCAAATAATGATATTAGTGAAATAGTATTTGATAATTATTCAATATATGGTGCTGTAATAGACCCATTACAAAGTCAGTTTATAGTGGGTAGTTTAGGAGTGAGGTTTAAATAAAATGGATAGAATAGATTATTTAAAAGAAAAGAAATATAAGATGCAAGGACAACTTAATTCATTATATTCAAATAATGGAGATATTGGTCAAATACAAAAGATTAAATCTCAAATAAATGAAATTAATTTTGAAATAAATCATAAAAAAGGTAATGAAATATCTCAAAATAATCAAATTAATACAGAAAAAAGGGATATTTTTAAGGCTATAAGTGCAAATAATTTTAATAATAGAAAATAAATACTTGTAACTAAGACCCATTTTATGCTATAATCTTGCTTGCAAGGAGTGAGATTGATGAAAAAGTTAAAGAAAAATTTACCTGAAGGCGTAAAATATGAATTTGCTAGATATAAAGGTGTTAAAGTTAAATTAGTACCTAACAAAAAGAAAAGTAATAAGACAAAATAAAAACCACGAAATTAATCGTGATTTTTTTTGTTAGAATTTAATTTCACATGGATTATCTACAAATAACTTAATTATAAGATTTACAAAAGTTGGTAGGAAGAATAGTACTGCGACTAAGATTAATCTGGTAAATGCTTTTTTAACAAGTTTATTCATAATTTCTTTGTTACTATCAAGTAAGGCTTTAACAAAATCATATATAGTCATACCAACACAAAGTACAATTCCTAAATATTTCATTATACTAAATATTTTAGTTAGATAATCACCCAATTTACCTTGAATTACTTGATTACAATCTATTTCACCAGCATTCATATTGCCATCATTATCTTTGCTAAACCATTCACTGATAAGATCTTTAAGTCCATGGTCATAATTTTTTTCTTTTTCAGCATTAATCGTATTTGTAGTGTCATTTCTTTCTGTGTGATCTCCATCAGAATTATCAAGTTCTGAATTAACATCGGCGGTTAATTTAGGACACTTATCAATGCCATCTTCAATTTTAACATCTGATTTTACGTGAATAGTTGTTCCATCTATAACGCAATCAAATTCAGTAATTCCAGGATTTGATTCAGACTTTGAACTACTCCAATTATCCTTATCTCCATACTTTAATGTTACTTTTTTATATTCATTTATACTAACAACAACTTTACAAGTTTTACCGTCTTTTGGAAATAAATAGTCATCTCCTGTACAACTTTTAGCAGAACCATATGAACTACTTCCGGAAATACCAGAAATACTAAATGTTTTACTACTTGAAGAATAAGAGCATTGAATGTTTTCTAGATTAAAACCTTTTGAAATATCACCATCTAAGTTAAATTTAACATTTGCGTTTTTACAAGTATATGTTTTTCTATTTGATTGATCTATATCATCAACTTCAATAAAATATCTTACTCGCTGTCCTCCTTTAGCTACTTTTAATTTCACTTTACATGTACGATTTTGTTCATCAGTTAATGTAAATATTCTTGAAGAAACACCACTTGAGGCTCCTGTTTCTAAATCTATTGGGCTACTTTTACACCCATAAGCATAAACATTTGCAATAAAAAAGAATGATAACGTTATAATTAAACAAATATAATTAATTAATTTTTTCATAATACACCAACCTCTTATAAATCTATTTTATCAAAAAAATATGGAATAATAAAGAAATAAACTTCATTTTATTGTAAAAGTATTAACTTTATTATATAATTTAAATGGTGATTTGTATGTTATTAAAAACTTATATATTTGCTAGAGATGGTTTAGAGGCTTTTTCTTGCACAAATGAAAATGTTGTTAAAGTTTTAAAATTTATAGCAATTTTATTTAATATAGCAAAAATACTTGTTCCAATTATATTAATTGTTACTGGAGTTATATCAATTGCAAAAGCAGTTGTTTCTGATGAAAGAGATTTTTCTAAAGAAATTACTTCTTTAGTAATTAAATTATTTGTTGGTTTATTTGTGTTTTTACTTCCAACAATATTACTTGCTTTTATTGATTTAATAAATGGTTCTGAAGATGTACGAAGTGATTTTGCTAAATGTAGTGAGTGTATTTTAGATTATAGTAGATGTCCAGGAGTATCATCAAATAAAAAGAATAATAATGATGCTAAAAAAAATAATGGAAAGAAAAATGATAATAGTACAACAACTATTAATCCTTAAAAGATTGTAAAAAATAAAAAAATATAATATACTATTTTTATAGTAATAGAATAGGAGTAATTATGATATTAACTATTTTAGATGATGTTGCTGAAACATTTTGGAAAATTATTATATCCCTTGTGGGAAGTATTTTTAAACTTGTAAATAGTGCTTACAGGATTTTTTTGGCTTTAGCTGAAGCTGATATTTTTAAAAATGCAGAATTTGATATAATAACTAAAAATATGTATGAAATACTAAGTATAGTAATGCTTTTTGCATTAGCATATGGAATTTTAGTTAAAATTGTTGATCCAGAGAATTCAAAAAGTGGTGTTGATGGAAAAAAGATTCTACAAAAACTTGTAATGGCAATTGTTTTACTAGCTTTAATTCCTTCAATTTTTTCTTTTATGTTTGGTCTTCAAGAGGCTATACTTGAATCTAATGTATTAAATAGTATATTTACAGGGTCAAGTAATGTTGGCGCTGAAAATATTAAAAATGCTGGAAATGTAATGGCCGTTAATTCTTTTAAACCTTTTTTTACTCCAAATGTAAATAGTGATGTTAATCCCGAAGAAGCAAGGGGAAGTATTACAAATCATACTGAGTATGGTGTTACTTTGGGAAATAATGGTTCATATGGTTGCAAGCAAGATCAGTGTACATTAGCTGATGTAGATACTTTTGCTGAGAAAACCGGCGATTTTGGTTTTTATCAAGCCTTTGCCGCAAATATTAATGAGGGTGAAGTAGATTTTCAATGGCTTATTGCTTTAGTTGTTGGTGGTTTTTTAGTTTATGCTATGATATCATTTTGCTTTGATATGGCACTTCGTGTTTGTAAACTTGCCTTTTTTGAAATAATTGCACCAATCGCAATTTTCTGTAATGTTATACCTAAAATGGAAGATGTCTTTAAAAAATGGCTTTCTAATACAACAAAAACTTTTATAAGTGTTTTTACTAGAATTATTGTTATGAATTTTGGCGTCTATCTTATATCTATAATTGTAAATAATGCAGATTTAGGATTGAATAATGCCGGTAATTGGTTTTTAAATTTAATTGCTAAATGTTTTTTAATTTTGGGAATTGTTATGTTTATGAGACAAGCACCTAAACTTTTGTCTGATTTATTTGGATTCGGTGATGGTGATATGAAACTTGGTATTAAGGATAAACTTAAGGAAGGCGGCTTCTTTGCAATGGGAAATGCTGTAGGATCTCTTGTTACTTCTAGAGGTAATCCTCTTGCATTTATTAGAGGCGCAAAGTATGGTTTTAAAAATGCTGATATGCATAATATTGGTGCTGAGGATACAAGAAGAAGACAATTTAAACATGCTTTAGAAAATTCTACTCCAGGTGATCTTATGATTGATAGGCTAAGGAGAACTTTTGGATTTGAAACTTCAAAAGAAGCTGCTGATCTTCATATTGAAAATGCTAAATTTACTATCAAAGATAAGGATGGTAATGACATTACTTTAGATGTTAAAGCAATAGAAAATTTACAGAAAAATAAGGATGAATTGAATACTCAAGTTTCTCAAATAACAGATATGATGCGTAAAAATCAAACTGCAAAAGGTGATAATGGTATTTTAATTGCTTCACAAGATGCCTTAAAAAATGCTGCAATTTCTGATTTAAGTAAATCTGATTCAAAGATTATTGAAAGTGAAATGATTTATTCTGATGATACTTTAAAAGAATTGGATAGAATTGAAGCTAATAAGGGAAATATGTCAAATGCTGAATATACTGCAGCCGTTGCTAGTGTTAAATCTGCTGGTGCTTCTTCTGCAACAAAAATTTCCGGTAATTATACTTCTATGAAGGAACAACTAGATTCAATGTATAAACAAGGAAAAATCACTAATTTTCAATATCAAAAAGGTTCTATTGCTATTGCAGAGAAACAAAAAGAAATGGTTAAAAAATATGTTGATGCTGTTGCAAATGGAACTCAATATTCTGACGCAAATGGTATAAAACACGATGTTGATAAAAGTAAAAAAGTTCTTGCCAGTTACAATAAATTTATTGACGATTTAAATTCACAAAGTGTTGCTAGAAATGCGGATGGTGACTTAATGACAACTGCAGAGATTGAAGCATTAACTGCCGGACTTGCGAAAGGTTGGGATTTGGTCGATGGAGTTTCAAAACAACTTGGAAATATTAATTTTGAATTGGATCAAGGATTAATGGGAAATGAGCGTAGTAAGAGGGTTATTGAACAACAAATTCAAGAAATTGATGGACAATTAGATCAAATTGCTAAACTTAAACAACAAGAAAAGAATTCAGATTCTTATAAACATAAATCTGAAGCTACAAGTTACAATGATAAATATCATAAATAATATAAAAGGAGGAAATACTAGTGAGAAATCAATATTTAGTACCTGCCAATAGTAAAAAGTCACAATTAATATTTGGCTTCTTTACTTGGCCAGATTTAATACTTTGTTTAATTGGTGCGGCAATTACAATAGCATTATTAATAATATTAAAAAACCCCACAACTGTTGAATTAATAATTGCTATAATACCTGTGCTTATTGCTGCAGGACTTGTAATGCCTGTAAGAAACTATCATAATGTTATGCAACTACTTAATAACATGCTAGATTTTTATACTAATACAAGAAAATACTATTGGAAAGGTTGGTGTGTAAAAGATGACACAGATGAATAGTAATAGTGCTCCAAGTGGAGTAAAATATGCTGAAGATTGGCTTCCTATTAAGTCAATCAATAATGGAATGATTTTAACTGAGGACGGTTATTATGTAACTGGAGTTAAGGTTAGTCCAAAAAATATATTTATATTAGATGAACAAAGTCAAAATGCTATATTATTTAATTTATCAACATTTTATAATACATTAGATTTTGATTTTTGGCTTCTTGTATCAGATAGACCTGTCGATATAAGTTTATATCTTAATGAATTACAAGTTGAATATAATAAAAATCCTAATAGTGCTATTAGAAAACTTATTATGCAAGATATTAATAAAGCAAATCTATTTATGAGTAGAGATTATAATGTAGTTGATACTGAATATACATTTTTATTTAAAGAAAAGAAGATGGAATTAGTTCAAAAAAAATTACATACTTTAATAAGTGGTCTTAGTAATGCAGGACTTAATTCTACACAAACTAGTAATGCTGATTTAAGAATGCTTCTTGATAATTATTTAAATGATGGTATATCTACTAATTTTAGGGCGGTGATGTAATATGAGTAAACTTAAAAGTGAAGTAGCACCTAAAGGTATTAATTTTAGACCAGCTACAGAATTTATGCTTGGAGATAAATATTATACAATTATGACTGTTGTAGGTTATCCAAGAAGTATATTTCCAGGTTATTTATCTGATATTACAAATATTCCTGGAGTTAGACTTGCTATAAAACATATTCCTATTTCATTTGAAATTTTAAAAAAGATGTTAAATAAAGAAATAGCGGATTTAAAAATTAGATATCAGCAAGAAAAAGATCAAACAACTCAAGAAAGAATTAGACAAGATTATGAATCTTTGGAACAATTTATTTCAATGCTTGCTTCTTCTCAAGCAAGAATATTTGATTTTCAAATGCATTTAATGGTTTCAGCGGATTCTAAAGATGCATTGGAACTTACTAAAATTCAAGTTAGAAATTATATTGATGCACTTGGTATGAGAGCAGTATCTTTAATGTTTGAACAAGAAAAAGCATTAAAAAGTATGATACCAATATTCCCAGAACAAGATATTGAAAAAAGAATTGGTATTCCACTTCCATCAGTTACAATTGCGGGAATGTATCCTTTTGTATTTGATTCAGTAAAAGATCCTGGTGCAGGAACACTTCTTGGAATGGATAGGTCCGGTGGTGTAATTTTATATAATCAATTTTTATATCAAATAAGAAAAGAAAATAATCGTAATAATGCAAATATTATTATTCTTGGTACATCTGGTTCAGGAAAAAGTACTGCAGCTAAATTACTTCTTAGAACTCATTTAAGAAATGGTTTAAAATGTGTATGTATTGACCCAGAGGGTGAACTTGGTGAAATGGTTAATATGATGAAAGGTGATTTCCTAGACCTTGGTAAAGGTGGAGATTTTGGTATGATAAATCCACTTGAAATCGTTGTGGATGTTGATGAAACTGAAATAGAACAGGGACTTGGCTATACAGTTCTTACAAGAACTCTACAACAACTAAAAGCCTTTATGAAATATTATAATCCTTCAATTGAAGAGGATGTATTAACATTATTTAGTGAAATAGTTCAAGATACTTATAAAAGATATAAGATAGATTATGATACTGATTTTACTAAACTTACAAGTGCAGATTTCCCAACATTTGACGATGTTTATGCCACTATAAAAGGAAGACTTTTATCAATGACAGATGCAACAAGAGAAAGAGATGTAATGGAAAGACTTGAACTTAAAATAAGACCTTTAATTAAGGAATTAAGATATTATTTTACAGGTCATACAACACTTCAAATTAATAGTGACTTTATTGTATTTAATATAAAGGAAATTATGAATAGTGATGAAAATATTAAAAATGCTCTATTCTTTAACATATTAAAATATGCATGGGGACTTTGTCTTGATAAAGATATAAATACTGTAATGATGGTTGATGAAGCACACGTGCTTTTATCTAACCACAATGAACTTGGTGCAGAATTCTTATCTCAAATTCAAAGAAGAGCAAGAAAATATAATACAGGAACTATTGTAATTACACAACAACCAACCGATTTTGCAGCTCCAAATTTAATAATGCATGGTAAAGCAATATTTGATAATGCATCAAGTTATTTAATAATGAATCTAAGAAAACAAGCCGTTGATGATCTTTCTAAGTTAATCGATTTAAATGAAACTGAAATGGAAAGAATAAAATACTATAACCAAGGTGAAGGACTTCTTATATGTGGTAATAGACGTATGAATATGACTGTCATTGCTACTCAAGAAGAACTTGATTCATTTGGTTCTGGTGGTGGATATTAAAAGCCTTTACATAGGCTTTTTTTAATGGTATCATATTTTTCATGAAAACTATTTTATTGGGGGAAATATTAAATAAAAATACTAGTTTAAGAAAATCTTTAGGCCCTTTCACAAAGGTTCTTTATGATGTAGAAAAAAGTATTCCATTTAATCTTAGATATAATTTTTATAACAATTTATCAACATTAAAAGTACAGTTAAATCTAGATAAAACTAAAATATTAAAAAACTTTTATTCATTCGGAATATATGATGCTAAAGAAAATAAAATAATTATAGATTCTTATGCAATAAAAAAATTTCTTAAAAAGAATAATATTAATGTTATTTATTTTAATGAATATATAAACTTATTTTTATATCATGAATTAATGCATATGGCTAGTTCAAAAAAAGATGGTAATATTTATTATTCTGGTTTTGATAAATACCCTGTTAATATAACCGAACTTTATAGTAGATCTTTAACTGAAGGTTATACTGAATATTTAGCTTGTCGTTATTATAATATTAATAATAATTTTTATTATATAGATATGAAGATTACTAATATGTTAATGTGTATACTAGGTAATGATGTAATTGCATATTCTTATTATAATACTTTAGGTGTAGCTTTATTAATTCAAAAACTTAAGGAAATTTGTCCTAATGAAGATATTGATAAATTATTTAAAAATATAAACTATAGATATTCAGAAAGATTTAATGAAGATAATGTTTATTTTATTCCTTTAATTCAAAACATACTTGTAAATATATTTATTGCAAAGATAAATAATGATAGTATAAATGGTATAACTTATGAAGAGTTAATGCCCTTTATTAACTTTTTTAAAGAATCATTAATAACTTATAATGGATTAAAGAAAAATTATCCACATTTTAGAAATTTTCCAAATTTAAATGAAAGTTTAATAAACTTTAATATGTTTTATGAAAATATCGTTAATAACATAAATATGCATAGATAAATTGTTGTAGCAACAGTTGTTTTTATGATATAATTTTTATATTGATAGGTGGTGATTTTCTTGGATAATAATGAAGACTTAAATCAAGTTAATGAAGAAGAAACATTATATGATGAAATGAATATTCCTGAGGAAATACCTATAGAAAACTATAATGAAGATGGTGCCTATCAAGCTAAAAGTAATAAAGAAATTCAAAAAGAAAGAAATATTGAAACTAATAAAAAAGTAAGTAAGATGGCTACTGAGGCTGTAGGTAATTATTTTGGCGGTCCTGTTGGAGGCAAAGCAGTTAATGCCATAAATAATACCAAAATTGGTGATAGATTGAATGAGGCTATCGGTCGCAAGATGAATGATATTTCTAAAAGAACTTTTGCTGGTAGAGCTGCACAAAACACAGTTAATAAACTTGATGATGATGGTACTTTAGATAAAGGACAAGCCGCTATGAATGCTTTATCTGGTTCAGGAGCTGGAAAAGGTCCAGTTAAACCAAACGCTAACGCGAATCCAAACACTAATATTAGTGATAATAAACAAAAAATGAATTTTACAATGAATCCTAAAAAGTCATCAATTGATACTAATAAAGATAAAAAAAATGAAATAGTAAGAAAAAAAATTATACAATTTATTATAAAACATCCATGGATTTTGGGTATTATTTTAATATTATTTTTACTTATGATAATAATGCTAGTTATTTTAGGTGGCGGTGGAGCTGAAGAACAAGCAAATTATCTTTCTTTAAATAGCTCTTGCAGTGATTTTCCAATGAAGGCTTCATCTTTATCAAAAAGTGAATTTATTAGTTTAATGGAAAAAAATCTTATAGCAAAACAAGGTAGTACAGAAGCTACAAATTTATTTGTTAAAAAGGCTGGAACTATTTACGATATAGCCACTAAAAATAATGTTAATCCAGAACTTGTAGTTGTAAGAGCGATTGCCGAAGGATTTACACCAGGAGTTAGGTCAAATAACTTTTGGGGATTAGCAGTTTATAATGGGCAAAATTCCGGTGCTGTTTATTCTTCATTTTCTGAAGGTGTACTTGCTTTTGTTAATAATGTTTCTCAATATAATACAATTATTGATATGATGAGTAAATATGCCTATATTGGAAAGTACTGGTATAATGCAGGAAGTAATTCATTAGGTGGTTGTCAATATGCAAAATACATGTATGAATTTTATGATGACGAATCAAGAGCAAGAGAAGTTGAAAAAATTTGTGCTAAAAATGCTTGCCCATATACTATATCTGGGGGAACAGCAACTGCAGTTAATCTTTCGAAATGTACTCCGACTACTGATGAAGATCAACTTGCTTATGCTAAATTTCAAGCAAGTAATATGGCTAAAATAAGAACATCTATTTTTGAACTTGAACCTTATGATTGTTCTAGTGTGGAAACTGATATTGGTAATGTAGATATTTCTAATATTAACGATATAAGAGAACTCGGAACATTAATTGCTAAAAAAGCTATTGCAACTTTTGACCATTATCAATATAGTCAAGCCAGAAGAAATGAAAATGGTTATGTAGATTGTTCATCAATGGTTGATAGAGCATATCGTTTATTTAATATAAATTATTTGTATACACCTTGGGGTAATGCTGGTACAACAGTTACTGAATCACAATGGTGTAGAGAAAATGGTGCTGTTGTAAATAGTACTAATGTAAATGACTTTATACCTGGAGACTTAATTTTTAATAATAACTGGGGCCACGTTGTAATGTATATTGGAAATGGTCAAATATTCGAGGCATCAGGTCATTATCCAAGCAATACTGAATCTGATGTTAGAGTATCAAATTATTATGGTGGTACTGTAATGGTATGTAGACCTCTTAGAGTATATTTTAAAAATAAAAGCGGTTCAAATAATGCTTAAGAAAGGATAAAATATGGTAAAATTTAATAAATTAAGTATAATAATTATTACTCTTATGATTTGTATTTTTGGTTCTTTAATAGTATATTTTGCTTTATTTAAAAATAATGATGATGTAAATGTTAATATTGATAATAGTCATAACTCAAATTTATCAAATAATATAAGTGGTAATAATACAAATACTACTCCAGTTGTTAAGGATGATATTAAATATTTAGTAATTGATGAATATTGTATATTATATAATAAAACTAAAAACAAGTTTAGTTATTGCAAAAATTCTAGTGTAGAAAATAAAAAATTAAACGTATACATTGATGGTAATTATTATGGCATTTATAATTTAAAATATGGAAATGCTTGGAATTTATTTGATGATAATAAAGAATATGTTAATTATGAGGGAAGCCTTTTAGCATATTCTGATGGCTTAAACTTAGAAAATGTTTCTTTTACAGCCGAAGATTTTAATAGTCAGTACATAACTGAAGCAAATAAGGTATTAAACAATAGTAAAGTTAATGTCCAAGAAAACTTACATTATAATTATCGTTATTCTACAGGAAATATGGATGTTACAATTGTATCGAATTTGTATGGAGAACAAACACTATATTATAATTTAGCTTACTTAACTTATTTGAATGAAAACTATGTTATATTTAAACATACAACAAATAATTTAAAAAGTGAATATTCTTATACATTGAAATCTATACTAAAAATAAATAATAAAATATATATTGTATTTAATATGTTAAATGAGAGTAATTTAAAAGAAACATTTAGTATGTATGAATTTAACGGAAGTAAATTTACAAAAGTTATTTAAAAAATATGCATTATGTTGTATAATAAATTCATTGAAAAGGAGGAAAAATGAAATTTAAAGTTACCAAAAAAGATTTTATGTTATTTTGTATTTATTGTGGAATACTTTTATATTTTTGTGCGATAGCAGTACTTAATTTTTCTTCATTTTCCACGGATGGAACGTTTTATGGTTTACTTCCATTTAAGGCTTTTACACCTCAATATATTGGTTTTACATTAGGTCTATTTGTTGCAGCACTAATTTTAATATTTACTAGCGTATCTTCGAAAATATTTAGTAAAGATAAAGGAGAGGGCTTTGGACTATTCTTTTCTGAAAAAAGTAGTGATGGTTATTCAAAATGGGCTAGTGATAAAGATATTAAAACTGATAAAAATATTGTTAAAGTAAGAACTATAGATGATCATATTGAGGCAGCTGGTGTTGCTCTTGTAAATAATGGTAAAGAGATGTGGGTTGATAATGGTGAATATCATAACTTAATTATTGGTTCCACTGGTTCAGGTAAAACAGAATGCGTTGTTAAGCCGCTTGTTAATTTACTTTCTAAAAAAGGTGAAAGTATGGTTATTACCGACCCTAAAGGAGAGATTTATCAATATTGTGGTGAATATTTAAAAAAACAAGGTTATAATATTGTAATATTAAATTTCCGTGATCCAGAAAAAGGTAATTCTTGGAATCCACTTGCACTTCCATATATGTATTATAAACAAGGTAATCAAGATAAAGCTACAGAACTTTTAGAGGACGTATCACTTAATATTTTATATGATAAAAGTGAAGGTGGAGATTCAGCATTCTGGCAAAAGAGTGCTGCCGACTATTTTTCAGGTTTAACTATGGGTCTATTTATGGATGCCAAAGAAAAAGAGGTCAATTTAAATAGTATTAACTTTATGTCTACAGTAGGCGAGGAACGTCGTGGTACAAAAACATATATTCAAGAATATTTTAATTTAAAAGGTGAAGCAAGCCCTGCATATATATTTGCTTCGAATACTATAAATGCACCAAATGATACAAAAGGTGGTATCCTTTCAACATTTAGACAAAAAATAAGATTATTCTCAACAAAAGAGAATTTAAGTGAAATGCTTTCTTATTCTGATTTTGATATGAGAGATATTGGTAATAAAAAGACAGCGGTATTTATGATAATTCACGATGAAAAGAAAACATATCATGGACTTATGACAATATTTATTAAACAGTGTTATGAAACTTTAATAGATTGTGCACAAGCAAATGGTGGTAAACTTACTTATCGTACAAATTTTATTCTTGATGAGTTTGCAAATATGCCTCCGCTTAAGGATGTTGATTCAATGGTTACAGCTGCAAGAAGTAGAGCAATTAGATTTTCATTCATTATTCAAAACTTTGCTCAACTAAATGATGTTTATGGTGAGGAAGTTGCACAAGTTATTAAGGGAAACTGTGGTAATTTGATTTATTTAATTTCTACAGAACTTAAAGCTCTCGAAGAAATTAGTAAAATGTGTGGAGAAGTTAAATCTAAAGAAAAAGATAAAACTGCCTCAACTCCACTTGTAACAGTATCTGATTTACAAAAATTAAAATTATTCCAAGCAATAATTATTAGATGGCGTAAAAATCCATTTAAAACTGATTTAGCACCAGATTTTAAAATTGATTGGGGTATTGAAAGAAAAGATGCTGTACTTCCGACAAGAGAGAAAACTCAAATAGAGTTATTTGATGTTAAGAAGTTTGTTTCAGAAAAGAAAAAAGAGGAAGCAATGAATAATCCTGGAATGATGGGTGGTATGGATAATCCATTTATGGGTGGAGGTGGATTTAATCCGTTTATGGGAGCAAATCCATTTATGGGTCCTAGACCTAATTCGAGTCCAATGACATCTAATCAAGCGCCTGCTCCTAATCCATTTATGGGTGGTGGCGAAGTAACCTCTAAAGATATTGATGATATGGTAAAAGAAATTGAAAAGAAACTTCAAGCACTTGATGAAGAAGAAAAGAAAGAAAATGAGCTTAAAAAACGATCTGAAAATATTACTGAAGATAAACCAGTTATTAAACCAATTGTTGAAAAAAAAACATCTGAAGATATTGACGAAATTATTAAAAAACTTGAGAAAACTGAAGTTCCTGAAAATAATGATGAACCAGATGGATTTACTCAAGAAATTAATCTTAAGGATGAGCCTAATACGATGTTAAATGTTGATAAAGATAGTGAGGTAATTAATAATTCAGTATCTGATGATGATGACTATTTAGATGATTTCTTTGATGATTAGTGACAAATAAAATAAAATCTCATATATTATTATGAGGTTTTTTTATGAAAGTCATTGAATATGAAAATTACGAAAGCTATTTAGGAACACTTATTGATGTTCAACATCCTCTTGATTATGAAGAGTTTCATGATCCAAGAAGTAAAAATATATATGCTGATAAGCTATTATTAAATCCAGGGTTATATCTAAAAAAAAATGAAACATACTATATAATGTGTAGAAAAGGTACATTAAGTAGAAAAGTTGTAAGAATGTTAACATTTTATGGCTATGATGTTGTTCTTGTAAAAAACTTTTAAACATACTATAATTTAATTGGGAGTATTATATGATTGAAACTATATCAGATTTTTTAGAGACATTTCTATTATCTTTGGGAGTATTTGCTCCAATTTTAGCATGCTTTTTAATAGTAATTGAATCAATTTTACCAGTACTTCCATTATGTGTATTTATTACAATAAATTTTTATTTTTTTGGTAAATTTGTAGGATTTTTATTATCTTGGATATTTACCTGTATAGGGTGTTATTTATCTTATGTATTAGTAAAAAAGGGAGTTAAAACTATTGCTTTAGATACTGCTCAAAAGTCAGGTTTATTAAAAAAAACAATTAAAATAATAAAAAATATGGATATAACCAATTTAATTTTAGTTATTGCTATTCCTTTTACACCAGCTTTTTTAATAAATATTGCTGCAGCTATAGCAAATATTGATAAGAAAAAATTTATTATTAGCATATTAATTGGTAAAATTTTTATGGTATATTTTTGGGGATTTATAGGTGTTAGTTTAATTGAAAGTTTAAAAAATCCTTTAATAATTATTAGAGTTCTTATTTTATTAATATTTGCCTATATATTAAGTATAATTGCAAAAAAAATACTAAAAATTAATTAGTATTTTTTATTTATGTACAAGTACTCTAGTGTTAGCCTCAACACTTTCAAATAATGTTTTAGCAGCATCATTTTGCATATTTACACATCCATGGCTACCATTTGTCTTATATATTTCTCCTCCAAAATCATAGCGCCAATATGCATCATGAAATCCTATGCCACCATCAAATGGTACCCAGTAATCTACATGTAGTTTATAACCAGGACCTATTAAATAAGTATCAGCTTGTTTATAATAAATATAGAAATAACCAAGTCTTGTATCATATTTATTTTCAAATCCAGTAGTTACACTTGTGGTCATAATTAATTCATTATTTTTATATAAATTAACTGTTTGACTTGATATATCAACCTCAACAAAGGTATCAGGAATTAATTCAATATCTTCCTTATTGAAAAAAGCATATACATCATTTTCAAGCATCCCCCCATAAAATGTATCAGTTTCCCAATCAATTGCAACTTTTTGATATGCCTCAATATCTGCGTAATATGATCCATCAATATGGTTATAATTTGTATTATTTTTTACATAACCATATCTTATTATTAAAGGCTCTTTTTCTTTTACTTCTTGAGTAATTTCTTCCTTATTTGTGTCTTGTTCAATCTCTTGGAATTTTTCTTCTTCGGGAATACCCAATCTTTCTCTCATCTCTTTCATTGAAATTAATTCACAATCAATTCTTCTTGTGGGAATATTAATTTGATTATTATCATTAATATTTTCTACATTAATATTCTTTGCTATAGTAGTGGTTTCTGCCCAATTATCAATATCTCTTTTAATTTTTTTTGCACATTCATATGTGTTTATAACCGCTGCGATTAACACTGCAAATGCTATAATTTTATCTTTTGTTTTCATATCTTTATATTACTAAAACTTGATATAAAAGTCAATTTATAATTTACAAATAAAATATCACATGATACAATTTATAATGAAAGGAAGTAAAAAATGCCAAGAAATATAATAATATCTAAAGAAAATATTTTAAATGCTGGTTTTGATATAACTAGAAAATATGGTATAAATAAGGTTAGTAATAGAGAACTTGCTAAATATTTAAATTGTTCAATAAGACCTATATATTACCAATTTAAAAATTCAGATGAACTTTTTAATGAATTATGTAAGAAAATACATGATTATTTTTATTCATATATCTTGAATAATTTAAATGATAAGATTCCTAAATATAAACAAGTTGGATTAAATTATATTAAATTTGCTAGGGAAGAAAAAAATTTTTATCAAGTATTATTCTTAAATAAAAATTGTGATTTAAATACTTTTAATCAAGATACAGATGCTAGTTTTAATATAGTTAAGGGATTTATTAAAATAAGTACAAATTTATCTTTGGAAGATATAAATGATTTTCATTTTAAGATGTGGACATTTTGTCATGGTCTTGCAACACTTCTTGCAAATGATAAAATTAATTTAACAGATGAACAAATAAATATTCTTATTTCACAAGAGTTTCAAGCACTTATGCTTCTTCGAGATAATCCAAACAACAAATATATTTTTAGGGAGGAAAATTGATGGAAAATATAATTGAGGTAAAAAATTTAACTAAATCATATAAAAATAAAATCGCAGTTGATAATTTAACATTTAATGTTAAAAAAGGAGAAATTCTGGGACTTTTAGGTCCAAATGGAAGTGGAAAAACTACAACAATAAATTCTATATTGTCACTATTAAATTTTGATAAAGGTTTAATAAAAATATATGGTAAAGAAATGAATACTGATGCTTATGATATTAAAGAAAAAATTGGTGTTATTTTTCAAGAAGTTGCAGTATTCGAAGAACTTACTGTTTATGATAATATTGATTATTTCTGTGGGCTTTATATAACTGATAAAGAAAAAAGAAAAAAGTATATTAATGATGCTATTAAGTTAACTGGTCTTGAGAATTTTAAAAAGTACTATCCAAAACAGTTATCCGGAGGACTACTTCGAAGGCTTAATATTGCTTGTGGTATTGCTCATAAACCTAGTATAATATTTCTTGATGAACCAACTGTTGCCGTTGATCCCCAAAGTCGAAATAATATATTATCCGGTATAAAAAAATTATCTAATGATGGAGCAACAATTATATATACAACTCATTATATGGAAGAAGCAGAAAGTATTTGTGATAGAATTATAATTCTTGACAATGGTAAAATCATAGCAAGTGGCACAACTGATGAACTAAAAAAACTATCTAATATCGAAGAAAAAATAACTGTAGAATTAAATAGTATTTCTAATAATGATATAGATAAACTATCAAAATTTAAACAAATTAGAAACATTTCATATAAAGATAATTTACTTATAATTACTTATTCAAAAGGTACTGATAATTTAGGTAAATTAACAAGCTTTTTAAAAGAAAATAGTATTTCATATAATAAAATATATTCTGAAAGACCTAGTTTAAATGATGTGTTTTTGGAACTTACTGGAAAGGATTTAAGAGACTAATGTTTGTACATAACTTTAAATATAGTTTAAAAATATTATTTAAAAATAAAGGATTACTTTTTTGGACATTTATATTTCCAATAATTTTAGGAACGCTTTTTAATTTAGCTTTTTCAAATATAGAAAAAACAGAAACCTTTAATAAAATTGATGTTGCTATTACTCCAAATAATAATAGTTATATCATAAGTGCATTTAAAGTTTTAGAAAAAGAGAATGTTATTAAAATTCAAAGTAGTAATTTAGAAAATTCTAAAAAATTACTTGAAAATAAAAAAGTTATAGGTTATATTGATAACAATATTTTATATATTAACTCTAATGGAGGGAAAGAAACTATTTTAAAAAGCATTATGGATGATATCTTAATAAATAAGGATATTTATGAAGAATATTTACTTAATGGTAAGTTACCTGATACTTTTTTAACTAATTATAAAATAACAAATGTTACTAGAAAAAATATTAGTTATACTATGATTGAATATTACACACTAATTGCTATGGCAGCCTTTTATGGTGCCGCAATTGCTCTTACAATGATTAATTATTTACTACCTAATATTTCTACTTCTGGAAAAAGAATTAATATAAGTCCTGCTAAAAGAGGCATTTTATTATTAAGTAGTTTTTGTGCAAGTATCATAGTTCAAATAATTGGAATGTTTATATTATTTTTATATACAATTTTTGTTTTAAAAGTTGATTATGGAGATAACTTATTATATGTTTTTATTCTTACTTTTTTTGGATTACTTGCAAGTCTATCACTTGGTACTTTTCTTGCAAGCACTATTAAAACAAATAGTAATAATAAATTTGGTATTTTAATTGCAATTACTATGACACTTTCATTTTTTTCAGGAATGACTGGAATAACTATGAAATATGTAACTGATAAAAATATGCCAATAATAAATTATTTAAATCCCTGTAATATGATTGTTGATGGTCTTTATTCTTTATACTATTATGGAGTTAATAATCGCTATTATTTTAATATATTAAGTCTTATTATTTTTACAATAATAATGTTACTTATATCTTCGAATTCCTTAAGGAGGCAAAAGTATGACAATATTTAAAACTTACTGGAAAATTGTTAAGAAAAATATTGGTATTATTATTTTATACACAGTAATGTTACTTGTATTTGGAACAATGAATTTAAAAGCAAATAAAAATAGCTTTGAATTTATAAGTTCAAAACCAGATATTATAATAGTTAATAACTCAAGTGGTATAATAACTGATAATTTAATATCATATTTAAAAACAAATGCTAATGTAAAAAATATTACTGATGAAAATGATATTGATGATGCTGTTTTTTTTAGAGATGCAAATTATGTAATTTATATTCCAAAAGAATTTGAAAATAAAATAGAAAATGGAAAAGAATTTAATATTGATATAAAAACCAATAATTCTTATGATTCATATATTGCAAGTGAACTTTTAAATAAATACTTAGATGTTTTTTCAAAATATATGAATTTATATAATGATAAAATACTAGCTATTCAAAAATTAGATAATACTTTAAATAAAAAAGCGGATGTTGTAATTGAAAATAAAACAAATTTAAATAGTAAGATTTCTTTATTTTATAATTTTTCAAGTTATTCAATAATGGCTATTGTAATTTATATAATATGTTTAGTTTTATCAAGTTTTAATGATGAAAAAATCAGCAAAAGAACAAGCGTAAGTGGTATGAATTATAAAACATTTAATAATTATTTATATATATCTTCATTCACATTTACATTTATAATTTTTATAGTTTATTTAATACTTAGTTTTCTAATATTAAAAAGTAGTATTTTAAATATTAATGGAATTTTATATAGTTTAAATATGTTTATATTTTTTATAGTATCTTTTACAATGGCAATCTTGATATCAAATTTAGTAAAAAGTAAAGGTGCAATAAGTGGTGTAGTAAATGTAATATCACTTGGTTCAGCATTCTTATGTGGTGCTTTTATACCTGTAAAATATATGCCTTCATTTGCTTTAAAAATTGCCCACATTTTTCCAACATTTTATTTTATAGATAATAATGAATATATTGCATCATTACAAAATCTTGATAAAGCATCATATGAGTTTGTATTAAAAAACTTTATTATAATGATTATATGTATTATATTTTTCCTAATTTTAAATACTTTGGTAACAAGATTTAAAAGAAAAGTCAATTAAAAAGGATATAGAGGGTTATCTATATCCTTTGTTTTTGAGTTTGTGAGATTTTATTATTTTAATTACTTACGCAAAGATTTTTATATAATTTCTAATTTCTCTATCGGTTAAAATTTTTCCATTACTTATTATTTTTTCATTAATCATAAGTATCGGTTTATTTTTATCTTTATATTTAGATAATGTTTCTTTATCATCGATAACATTAATTTCTATATTAATATCTTCGTTTTTAGTAACCTTATTTAAATTTTTTAATAGTTTCATACGATTACTAGAATTTTCACCGATAATGTTTATTTTCACTTGACCACCTCCTTTAATGGATTTGAAAAATACTTTATTTCTTTTTCACAATTTAATAATATAATATTTGCCTTAAATGAAACTTAAATATTTGAATTTTTTTTAGAAAGTTTAATTTTTGTACTTTCAACTTTACCATCACGTATATAAGTTATTGTTATTTCATCGTTTATGTTATATTTATATAGTTCATATCTAAAATAAGCGGTGCTTTTTGTTTCACTATCATTAATTTTAGTTATAACATCGCCTTTTTTTAACTTGTTATAAGCTGGTGAATTTTTCTCTACATCAAGAACCAATATTCCTTCTTCAATATCTAGTGATTTTACATAGCTATAATATCTAAAGTCATTTTTTGCATCACTAACACTCGCAATTGAAACACCAATATATGGATATTCTTTTTCATTACCACCAATTATTTCATTGGCTTTTTCTATAGCAGTGTCTATTGGAATAGCAAAACCAATACCCTCGATGCCAGAACCAGAAAGTTTGGCATTAACTACGCCAATAACCTGTCCGTTAGCATTACAAAGTGGGCCACCACTGTTACCTGAATTAACAGCTGCATCTGTTTGAATTACCTTTAATAAAATATTTGAGTTATTACTTGTTATTTCCACAAGTCTTTCTTTACCAGAAATTATACCTCTTGTAACAGTAAATGAATATGCACTATCAAGTGGTGAGCCTAAAGCAAATACTGTATCTCCTGCTTTAATATTATTACTATCACTTATTTCAACAGCTTCTAATCCATCAATTGTTTTTACTTTTAAAACTGCAATATCAGTATATTCATCACTACCAACTAATGTAGCATCTAATGTAGTTTCATCAGAATACGTTACTTTAAATGTAGTTCCACCGTCAACTACATGATGATTTGTTACAATATAAGTATCATTATCATCAACTTTATAAATAAAACCACTTCCTGTAGCGGATAGTTTACCCATACTATAATTACTAATTAAAGCAACTTTATTATATACTTTTTCAACTGACTCACTAAGACCAGTATCTGTAATAGTAACATTCTTTTCCTCTTTTACAATAGTTTTTGAAAATATACTTGGAAAATTATAAATAACTGCTAAAGATAATACAATACCTATAAAAAATGTACTAATAGAATAAAGAATAGTCTTTCTATTATCTTTCATCTTTCCTCCTTACAAATTAAATATAATGCTTTATTCTTAAATAAACCTTAAAAAAAATTACTTTTTTTTAAAAAGTAACTTTAAATGTAGTAATTCCTTTTTTAGAACTTGCACTTATTTTAGCATTATGTTTCTCAACTATATCTTTTGCAATTGCAAGACCTAGTCCATATCTATTTTCATTTCTATTTCTCGATTCATCTATTTTATAAAATCTTTCAAATATTTTTTGTTCATCTTCTTTTTTTATTTCATCACCATCGTTTTTTACCTCAAGGATTATATCTTTATTAGATTTATATAAATTAACGGTAACATTACCGTTTTCATTTGTATGTTTTATACTATTATCAATTAGAATTCCAAGAAGTTGTCTAATTAAATCACCATTACAAGTATATTTTATATTCTTTTTAATGTTATATTTTAATTTAATCTTTTTTTCATAAAATAAACTCTCGTATGTTAAAATTTCATTTTCGGTAAGTTTTGATAAATTTTCTTCTTTCATAAGAATTTTTTTATTTGCCTCAATTTTTGCTAAATCTAATAGTTCTATAACAAGTTTATTCATTTTTTCGGTTTCCTCTTTTATATTGTGAATCCATTTCTCATTTTTATCATTATAATATGCTTCAACACTTGCATTAATTACTGTAAGTGGTGTTTTAAGTTCGTGTGAGGCATCCGCTATAAATCTTTTTTGTTTTTCAAAACTTTCACTTACTGGTTCAGTTATCCAACTTGTTAAGATAAATGATGTTAAAATTACGCATGACTCTAAAAATATAAATATTATACTTGTTGTTATAAGTGTTTTTGTAAGTGTATTTTTAACTTCTGAGTTATCCATTAAAATAAGTGAATTATTATCAGTAAAGGCATATGAATATTTTGCATTATAAAGATTTCCAATATAATATTTTGAATGATGATATTTAATTATTTTATTAGCTATATTTTTAATTTTTACAATATCAATTACATCTTCATAAGTATGAGAAACAGTTTCTTTATACATACCATTTTCATCAAGAATTATATTATATACGGTAAAATCCATAAAAACATTATTACTATTAGTATTATCAGATAGTTCAATCATTTTATCTAACACATTTTTAACATTTTCTTTTTTTTCAGAGTATGTTCTAGCATTAGATATCAAAAATACTGCAAAAACAAAAATTGTTAGAATGGTTGATATTGTAAAGAAAACTTTAGATTTTAATTTTTTCATTTTGATACTCCAATTTATAACCTATATTTCGAATTACTTTAATTTTAACTTTCGAATTTATATTTTTTAATTTCTTTCTTATAAATGACATATATGCTTCGAGTGTATTTATTTCAGAATCACTATCATAACCCCATACTTTACTAAATAATTGTTCTTTGGAAATAATACTTTCATGGGAATTTAATAAGATTAGTAAAATATTATATTCTTTACCAATTATATTAATTGTTTCTTTTGTATTTGTATTTTCTAATATTAATTTATGAGTATCAAGTGATAAATCACCATAGGTTGCTAATTCATTTTTAATTTTACCATCACTTAGTTGAAGTTTTATTCTTGCAAAAAGTTCATCCATATGAAATGGTTTTGTTAAATAATCATTTGCACCTTCATTAAAACCTTCCATTTTATCATCAATATTTGCTTTAGCTGTAAGCATTATTACTTTTGAATTTATATTTTCTTTTCGAATACTTTTTAGTATTTCAAAACCATTTTTACCTGGAAGCATTACATCAAGAAGTATAAGATCATAAATGCCAGTTAGGGCTTCATCCTCACCCTCTGTTCCATTTGTACATATTTTAATAATATAATTTTCTTTTTTTAGCATTGATTTGATTGCATCTGCTAAATTAAATTCATCCTCAATTATTAATATATTCATCCTTCACCACCTAATAAATTATATATTTTTTATCTTAAATAAATCTTAAATATATAGTTATTATATCATGAAAAAACCATTTTTTAATTAAAATGGTCTAAAATAAATTTTACTAAATCACTAGCACTATTTTCATTTATAATTTTCTTTTGATTTTGAATCATTTCTTTACAAATATCCTCATTACTCATTAGGTATTTTATATTATCAATAATTTCTTTATCTGTATCACACTTTATACTCATTTTGTTATTTTCAAAAAATAAAGTATTATATGTTTCTATACCTGGAATGGGATATATATGTAAAAGTGGTTTATGTATTGAGGCAATTTCAGTTGAGGAAAGACCTCCAGGTTTAGATAAAACATAGTCTGATGAATATATAAAATCATTAATGTTTTTAGTAAAACCTATAACAATAAGATTATCATTTTTATATTCATTTAATTTTTCATATAACTGTTTATTGGTTCCACATATTACTATAATTTTAATGTTTTCCTTTAATAAAAGGTTAATTATATTATCAATTTCTCCGAAGCCCATACTACCAAGCATTATTAAGATTACATTTTCATCATCTGAAATGTTATATTCCCTACGTATTGATTTAGCATTTTTAATAAAATTACTCGATACAGGAATTCCGGTATTTAGCAAATTTGTTTCACTAATACCTTTTTGTATAAAAGTATTTTCTAAAGTCTTTTGCATTATAAAATATTCTGGGTTTGCTTCTTCTATAAAAGGACAAGGTTCATAATCTGTGACCACGAATAAAAAAGGAATATGTTTATATTTTTTATCATTATTTATGGCAGTAAGTGTAAGTGAGGGAAATAAATGTGTTGCAATTACAAGAGTATAATTATTTTTTTGAATGTATTCATAAAGTTTTTTCTTAAACATTTTGTTAAAAATATATACTGGACTTTGAAGTTTACTTTTGCTAACTAATTCTCCAGCCTTATAAACATTTTTAAATATTTTTCCATTATTACCTAAAGTTTTTAAATAAATATCCGAAGACATTTTCTTAGCATTCTTTCCAAAAATATCAAAAAAATCTATAAAATTACATTCTATATTATTTAATAATAGTTCCTCTTTTATGTAGTTTGCACAAGAATTATGACCACCACCTGTAGAACAAGATAATATTAGTACTTTCACTTAATTTCCTCCTTTGCAAATTGCATCATATGTTTTATTTCTTAAGACTTCGATTCTTTCTTTATATTCTAATGTTTCATCTGGGTATATAGCAGGAAGAATAATTGCGTGTATACATTTTTTCCTCTTATATAATTTTTGAATGCCATCAGGATTTACAAAAACAAAACGAATAGGTTGAATAGGTTTATTTGCTTCAACTGCTATTTTAAATGCACCATATTTAAAATCACGAATTTTTTCATAATAGGGCCATAAAGAGCCTTCAGGGTACATATGCAATATATTATTTTTTTCTAGTGCATCATTAATTTGTTTATAAAATTTATCTTTATGTTTTCTTTCTTTAGGAATTGGAATAGCACATAATAATTTTATTAAATGTCTAACAAGTGGAATTTTGAAATTTTCTTGAATTGTTGGGTAGTAAACTCTATTTGGATAGTTTATAAGTCCAATAAATGTGCAATCTAAATAATGAATATGGTTTGATACAGATACAAAGCCAGAATCTTTTATTTTATTTTCTTTACCTTCGATTTCAAATCCTAAAAATATTTTATTAAAAAAGTATAATATTATTGCAATTGGTATTAAAATAATTGTACTAACAAAATTGAATATAATATTTTTAGATATATATTCATAATTATCATCAATCTTAAATGGCATTAAACTCCAAGATTTACACACATGTTCATCACCTTTTAGGGCTTCATAATTTATATTTTTCATTTATTCACCAACTTATAAAAATTATATCAAAAAAGATATTTTTTATGAAGTGTTTTAATCATACATTTATTTAAATGTGTTGATTATTTGCTATTACGAATAAAAAATAGAAAAGTATATAAAAAAAATAAAAAATATGTTAAAATTAGGATATAATAAGGAGGTGAAATTATGTGGATTTACATAATACTTATAGTTATCGTTTTAATTATTATATATACTCTAACTTTATATAATAGTTTAATAAAACTACTTAACAAGGTAAATGAAGCATTTTCAACAATGGATGTTTATCTTAAGAAAAGATGGGATTTAATTCCTAATATTGTAGAATCAGTTAAAGGGTATGCAAACCACGAAAAAGATACTTTAACAGAGGTTATAAGGTTAAGAAATAGCATTTATGATGATATGTCTGATTCACAAAAAATTAAAACAAATATGCAATTATCTAATCAAATTGCTAAAGTTATGGTATTAGCCGAAGCCTACCCAGAGTTAAAAGCAAATGAAAATTTTAAAGATTTAAGCAAACAATTAACAAAAGTTGAGGATGAAATTGCAAATTCAAGGAAGTATTATAATGCTGTTGTTAAAATTTATAATAATAAAGTAGAAATTTTTCCGAATAATATTTTTGCAAAGTTATTTGGTTATCAACCTAAATCAATGTTTATAATAAATGAAAATGAAAGAGAAAATGTAAAAGTGAGATTATAATTATGGAGGAAAAAAGTGAAAAAAATTACTAAACTTTTATTATTTATTGTAACGATTTTTATATGCCTTTATTCATCAAATATCTTTGCTATATCAAATGAGACGTCTTACATTAGTATTAATAATACTCACAATTTTGAGGTTGGTAATTTATCTTTTTCAAATATAAATTTTAATGATTATTCTTTAGATTCTACTCAAGCAATTGGTTTATCTGGAGTTCTAGTTAATAATTCAAATGAAGAAATAAGTTATCGTTCAACTATAAATTATTATGATTCAAGTTATAACTTAGTAACTCAAGCAAATAATTTATTTTATGCAAGGCCAGGATCTAGTAATTTTGCACAAATGTCAAATTTAAATATTTTAAATGGAAAAGATGTTAGTCAAATATATTATTATCGATTATCAATAGAAATACTTGATAATAATAATTTATCAAAAAAAGATTCACTAGATTTAACACCAAGTAAAAATAGTAAGTATAAAACATATGATTACGTTATTGATAAGTACAATGTTGATATAATAGTTAATGAAAATAATACTTTTGATATAACTGAAACAATTACTGCTTATTTTAATTCCCCTAGACACGGAATATATAGAAATATTCCATTAAAAAATGATATTGTAAGATTAAATGGTTCTATAACTAAAAATCGGGCTAAAATATCAAACATATCTATTAATGAGGAATATACAACGTCAATAGATGATGGTGTATATCAAGTAAAAATAGGTTCTGCTGATAAAACCATAACTGGTGAACATAAATATGAAATAAAATATACATATAATTTAGGTAAGGATAAAATAAGAAATTATGATGAATTATATTATAATATTATAGGAAATGGTTGGGATACTGTAATAGGTAATATAACATTTACTATTACAATGCCTAAAGCATTTGATATAAGTAATTTAGGCTTTTCTTCTGGAGCTGAAGGTTCAATAGATAATAGAAAAATTAAATATAGTATTGATGGAAAAACGATAATTGGAAGTTATAATGATATTCTAGATGTTAATGAAGCATTAACAGTTAGATGTGAGCTACCGGAAGGTTACTTTGTTGGAGAGGATTTTATATCAGGCCCGTTAATATATATGCTTTTTATTATACCAATTTTAGGATTTATTATATCATTTATTTTTTGGTATAAATATGGACACGATGATATGTTAATTGAAACAGTAGAATTTTATCCACCTAATGAACTAAATAGTTTAGAAGTAGGCTTCATGTACAAAGGTAAAGCAGAAAAAAAAGATGTAACATCTTTATTAATATATCTGGCTAATAAAGGCTATTTAAAAATTTCTGAACCTGAAGACTTATCTTCGCATTCTGTGAGTGGAAATTTTGAAATAATTAAATTAAAAGATTATGATGGAAATGATATTAATGAACAATTATTTTTAGAGGGTTTATTTTCTAACAATGATGTAAATTCAGATTATACCAAAATTAAAGAAATAAATAATAAGTCAAAACAAAATGGTGAAAAAATTAGTTATTCTGAAACGAGCAAAAGTTTTAATCAAGTAAACCGTAATTCTAATAATGAAGTAAATTCTGTTACTTTTACAGACTTATATAATAAATTTTACATTACAATGAATAATATATTAGATAATGTAAATAGTTTGGAAAATATGAATAAAATATTTGAAAAAAACACTATAGGAAAAGCAATTATAATTATTTTATTAATTTTTATTTCTATGATGACTACAATTTGTATTCCCATTATTGATTATGCAGGTTTTGAAGAACTAGGTCATGTATTATTAATCTTTGTGTTTTATTTACCATTCTTTGCAGTCGAAGCTTTTTCAAAAATGCCACCTTTAGCTAAACTATATTTGTTAGGATTTACATCAGTTCATTTATTTCTCTTTTTAAGTACAACACCTTTGAAAGATGCAATTACTACTGATGTAATTTATTTATTAAGTACAATATTAGGTATAATATGTTTAATTGGAATGATAGTTTTATTAAAATTGATGCCTAAAAGAACAAAATATGGTAATGAAATGTTAGGAAGAGTTAAAGGATTTAAAAATTTCCTAGAGACTGCCGAAAAAGAAAAGTTAGAGGCACTTGTTATGCAAGAACCAACATATTTTTATGATATTTTACCTTATACATATGTTTTAGGCATATCTGATAAATGGATCGAAAAATTTGAATCAATATCATTGCAAGCCCCAACTTGGTATGACAGTCCATATATTTTTGATATTTCAAGTTTTGATAATTTTATTAATTCAGCAATGAATTCAGCAGAAAATACAATGTCCTCAAGCCCGTCTAGTGGTTCTGATGGAGGATCATCTGGAGGTGGTTCTTCTGGAGGCGGCTCCGGTGGCGGAGGTGGAGGTTCTTGGTAAATTATTAATAAGATATTTTAGTAGTGTCTTAAAATATGATTCTTGTTTAATTTTATTTAGCAAGAATCTTTTTATTTACATTTATTAAGTGTTTGCTTTTAAGTATAAATATATTTTGTAATATTAATTTAAAATTATACTTTTATTAAAAAAATAATAATGTTAAAATGTAATTGTCAAAGAGGTTGTATGTCAAAAGAAGAAAATGTTGTAAGTTATTAAGTAATTTGTAATAAATTAAAAAATGTTATAAGAACGGGCTGGAAAACTTGGAATGTTAAAAGAGAAAGATTAGAAAGTGTAGCGGAGAATATTTTTGGTGTACAAATGCTAACAATTGTATGAAATCAAAATACCAATTTGATGTTGATATTATGAAAGTACTTTTTATGCAAGCATTTCCGAACTTGGTGAAACAATTATAGGAGACTTGACTCAATTTTAAATTTCTAATGAAGAAAAAGAAACGATTGAACATAATGAAGTTCATAAAATATTATCTGGCTTAATTGATAAAGATTTAATCGAAGAATTATTTTTGGAATTTGATAGTCATAAAACTAAATGTTTGTATATCAATGTGAAAAGTTTTAATGTGAATTGTAATGTGAAATTAATAATAAATCTTTTTCTTTCTAAAGATGAAAAGTTAATAAGAAAACCACACTTTTAAAAATGTGGTTTCTATAAGTTTTATCATATAAGTCATCAAATATTTTTAAGGTATTTTGATTAATCATTTTTCCACCTCACTTTTATAGTTGTAAAAAATTTAAAAAAAGTTCCAAAAATATATAAACTTTAATATTACTTTAACAAATTTATTCGGAAATGTCTTTATTTTATTGCATTTAAAATATATAATGTCGAATTTTGTCATGCGATTTATTTACAAAAAATACCTTAAATACTTGTTTTGAAATTAATAGTAGTATAAACTTAGAAATAAGAGAGGTAAAAATGACAAAATTAACAGTTTTAGATCAAAAGATTTCTTATTTTAAAATAGAGGATGAAGATTATATTTCAATTACAGATATGCTTAAATCTAAAGACGGAAATTTCTTTGTATCTGATTGGTTAAGAAATAGAAATACTATTGAATTTTTGGGTATTTGGGAAGAAATCCATAATCCTAATTTTAATTATGGCGAATTTGCCATAATTAAAGGTCAAGCTGGTTTAAATAGTTATAAAATTAGCGTTAAAGAATGGGTTGAAAAAACAAATGCAATTGGAATAATGTCGAAAGCAGGAAGATATGGTGGAACTTATGCACATAAAGATATTGCTTTTGAATTTGGCATGTGGATTAGTCCAAAGTTTAAATTATTACTTATTAAAGAGTTTGAAAGATTAAAATCAGAAGAACAAAGACAAATTGGATGGAATGCAAAAAGAGAACTATCAAAAATAAATTATAAAATACATACAGATGCAATTAAGCAAAATTTAATTCCTGCTAAATTAACTAAAGAACAAATTAATTATATTTATGCCGAAGAAGCTGATGTTTTAAATATGGCATTATTTGGTATGACTGCAAAACAATGGAGAAATAATAATTTAAATTTAGTTGGAAATATTAGAGATTATGCTACTATAAACGAGTTAATATGTTTAGCAAATTTGGAAAATCTTAACTCAGTTTTTATTAGCGATGGATTAAAACAATCTGAAAGACTAATTAGATTAAATCAAATTGCTATTTCACAAATGCAAATTCTTAATGATAGTGATATAAAATATCTAAATGGCGTATGACCTTGATAACACAAAGAATAAAACAAATTATACAACCAAGTGGTGGCTACTTAAAATCAAGAGAGTTTTGAAAAAAATTTATAGATACTGGAATTGAAAAGTTCCAAAAGATATTATTTATAAATACTTAAGATATCATTATTCTGATGGTACAACAAATGGTAAAGGAAAAGTTAGAATGAGTTCTATGGAATATAAGGAAACTCATTTACAAGACATCGAAGATATAAATAAATGTTTTAGTAATAGAAAACTTCTTAAAAAATGTATATATAGGTTTATACTTCAAGGGAATAATTCGGATGAGACTATCGATGGTATTATCTATGGGGTAGTTGATGATTTTTTATTTATTTCAAGCGGAGATGTTTTAAAAATACTTTTAAAACATTCTGATGATTATCATAATGGTGTACATTTTAGTGACTTATTTTGCCAAGCAAAAGCAAAAAACTTAAATAATAATCCTAAACATGAAAAAGATAGATATTGTGTTCAAGTAAAATGGTTTAATTTATTTGATTGTATACTAGAAAGTAATTATGATAAAAATATTGAAAAACAAAATATAAAATAAAGTAGATGCAGATTTATTATTCAAGATATTTAAATATTATAAAAAACAAGATTTCTTTGATATTTTCAAGCTAATGATTGGATTGTTCCAATAAAAAAACTATGTCTTTAAAAACATAGTATTCTTTTTAAATTGGAGCGGTTTAAATACATCTTACGAACTCGCTCTCTTTCTATATATGATTATACATCATTTTTCCTTAAATAACAAATTTTAATAATTAAAATGTCAATTTCTATGATATAATTATATATAGAAGTAAAAGACTAAAGATAATTAGTTTGTTAGGAGGATTGATTATGAAAAAAAGTTTAAAAATTACTTTAATAATTATTGGTGTTTTTGTAGGATTAATAATCTTGGATACAACCCAAGCTATAGTATTTAATAATAGTCCTATTATAAGAATAACAAAAACTTATTCAAACTCTCATAAAAAACATATAGGAGTTTTCGTAGAAACTGATATTTATGACGGTGTAACACAAACAACTCGCTTTAAATGGGAAACTCATACTTTGCCTATAATAGATAATACTGATAACCTAAAAGATACTTATAAGAAAGTAAGTGATTATTTTGGAAGTGAAACTACTGATCATAGTAATTTAGGTTCTTGCTCACTAGATGAAAGTAATAATGTTGTTGTCGTTACTCTCATAGATAATAGTAAAACAAAACAGGAAGAGTTTATAAAAAATGCTAATATAAATCCAAAATATGTCAAATTTGAACAAGGTGGTCCTTATACAACATCAGCGTTTGATTTTTATATAACAAAACCAGAAAGTCACACTGA
>ULOH01026095.1_pt1 | contig 74316 bp, 64 predicted proteins | sample 1952421 | NCBI WGS metagenome assembly ULOH01 (sample SAMEA4835599, study PRJEB28245) | human gut metagenome | biome: gut microbiome; material: fecal sample | place: Denmark | collected 2008
TTGTAAGAGGAAATACATTAATAGGAATAATAAAAACTCTTAGAAAAGCAGGAGCAAAAGAAATTCATTTAAGAATTGCAGCACCAGCATTTATAGATATATGCTATTTCGGAACAGACATAGATAGCAAAGAAAACCTGATTGCAAATGGAAGAACTGTTGAAGAAATAAGAGAAATTATAGGAGCAGACACCTTAGAATATTTAAGCATAGACAATTTAAAAGAAATAACAAAAGGATGTAATATAGATGATTTTTGTATGGGATGTTTTACAGGGAAATATCCAATCGAAGTACCAAAAGAAATCAAAAAAGATAGATTTGAAGAAAAAATTCAAAAATAGGGGGTAAAAAAATGGATTGTAGTTGTGGAAATAATCCAAAAGATGAAGAGATGAACAGCATCCTAGAAAAATATTCAAAAGACAAAAGTAATTTAATACAAATATTAAATGAAGTTCAAGAGAATTATGGATACATTCCAAAATATTCTCAAATATCGATTTCAGAATATTTAGACATTCCACTTGCTGAAATTTATGGTGTGATTACATTTTATGCAAGATTTACATTAAAACCAAAAGGAAAATATAATATAGCAGTATGTTTAGGGACAGCATGCTTTGTAAAAGGATCAGAGAAAGTATTAGATAAAGCAAAGGAAATTTTAAAAATAGACGTAGGAGAAACAACAGAAGATGGAAAGTTTTCACTAGAAGCAACAAGATGTATAGGAGCATGTGGATTAGCACCAGTATTTACAGTAAATGAAGAAGTTTATGGAAAAGCAACACCAGAATTAATGGAAAAGGTAATTGCAGAATACAAAAATAGATAATGTAAAGCAATTGATGGAAAATAGACCTGTAGGGGTCGCCGCCCTCGGCGACCCGCACCTCAAAGAAATTGCTAAAATTTATATTATAGGAGGTCAAAATGAAATCACTAGAAGAAATAAGAAAAATAAGAGAAGAAAAAAGAAAAGAACTTGATTTACGTGTTAATTTAAAAGCAAATACAAGAGAAAAACATATTTTAGTGTGTCATGGTACAGGATGTACATCTTCTAAATCACCTAAAATAATAGAGAATTTTAGAAAAATAATAGATGAAAAGGGCATAAAAAATGTAAGAGTTATACAAACTGGTTGCTTTGGACTATGCGCAAAAGGACCAATAGTTATAATAAGGCCAGAGGATACTTTTTATGCTATGGTAAAACCAGAAGATTGTGAAGAGATAATAAATACGCATATTTTAGAAGGAAAGACAGTAGAGAGATTGCTTTGTAAAGATATTAACAATTCAGTAGTTCAAAGATTAGATGAATTAACTTTTTATAAAAAACAAGAAAGAATTGCATTAAAAAATTGTGGAATAATAGATCCAGAGAATATTGATGAGTATATAGCATTTGATGGGTACAAAGCATTGGAAAAAGTATTATTTGAAATGAGTCAAGATGATGTTATAAATGAAATAACAGATTCTGGACTTCGTGGTAGAGGTGGAGCAGGATTCCCAACAGGTAAGAAATGGTATTTTACTAAAATAGCAGAAGGAGATCAAAAGTATGTAGTATGTAATGCGGACGAGGGAGATCCAGGTGCATTTATGGATAGAAGCATATTAGAAGGTGATCCACACTCTGTAATAGAAGCAATGATGATTGCTGGATATGCAGTTGGTGCAAATAAAGGATATATTTATGTAAGAGCAGAATATCCAATAGCTGTACATAGATTTCAAACTGCAATAAATCAAGCAAAAGAATATGGAATATTAGGTAAAAATATATTTGGAACAGACTTTAGCTTTGATTTAGAAATAAGACTTGGAGCAGGTGCGTTTGTTTGTGGAGAAGAAACAGCACTTTTAGAATCAATAGAAGGGAGAAGTGGTAGGCCAAGATTAAAACCACCATTCCCAGCAAATTGTGGATTATGGCAAAAGCCAACACTAATAAATAACGTAGAAACATATGCAAATATAACAAAAATAATTTTAAATGGTGCAAAATGGTATAGCTCAATAGGAACAGAAAAATCAAAAGGAACAAAAGTATTTGCATTAGGTGGAAATGTTGTAAACGTAGGGCTTGTAGAAGTACCAATGGGAACAACTTTAAGAGAAATTGTATTCGATATAGGTGGAGGAATTCCTGGAGGGCATAAATTTAAAGCAGCACAAACAGGAGGACCATCAGGTGGATGTATACCAGCAGAACATCTGGATACACCAATAGATTATGAATCATTATCGCAAATAGGTTCAATGATGGGATCTGGTGGACTAATTGTAATGGATGATACAAAATGTATGGTGAATCTTGCAAAATTCTATTTAGGATTTACAGTAGATGAATCATGCGGAAAATGTACCCCATGTAGAATTGGAACTAAAAGAATGCTAGAAATCCTAGAAAAAGTTACAGAAGGAAACGGAGAAACAGAAGATTTAGAAAAATTAGAAAGACTTGCAAAAACAATACAAAAAGCTTCTGTATGTGGACTTGGACAAACAGCACCAAACCCAGTACTTAGCACAATGAAATATTTTAGAGATGAATACATTACACATATAAGAGATAAAAAATGTCCTGCAAAAGAATGTAAAGCATTAAGAGCAATAGAAATTGACCCAGAAAAATGTAGGGGTTGTGGAATTTGTAAAAAGAATTGCCCAGTAAATGCAATAACAGGAGAAGTAAAACAACCACACAAAATAGATGAGGATGTTTGTATTAAATGTGGTACATGTATTAGTAAATGCCCATTTAAAGCTATATCTAAGTAAAAAAATTCATCTTGCGTTGTTAAACTTCGCAAAAATTGATGTGTAGGGGCAGACCTCTGTGACTGCCCAGAACAGAAGGGAGAGAAGTAGTATGTCAGAAATGATTAACCTAAAAATAGATGGAATAGATGTAGAAGTGCCAAAAGGTACAACAATACTTCAAGCAGCTAAAAAAGCAAATATAGATATTCCAACCTTATGCTATCTAAAAGAAATAAATGAAATAGGAGATTGTAGAATTTGTATAGTAGAAGTAGAAGGAAGAAGAGGGTTTGCAACATCTTGTATTCAACAAGCAGAAGAGGGGATGGTAGTACATACACACTCAAAGCAAATTATGGAAGCAAGAAGAGTAATACTAGATTTAATATTATCTAATCATCAAAGAGATTGCTTAACATGTACAAGAAATGGAAGTTGTGAGTTACAAACACTAGCAATGAAATTTAATGTAATGAATGTTGAGTATGAAGGAGAAAAATCAGTTCACAAAATAGATGACTTGTCACCTTCAATAGTAAGAGATTTTAATAAATGTATACTTTGTAGAAGATGCATATCAACATGTAAAAAAGTTCAGAAAATAGGAGCGATAGATTGTGTAAACAGAGGGTTTAGCTCTTGTGTATCAACAGTTGGAGACCATAGTTTAAATGATGTTAACTGTACATTTTGTGGGCAATGTATTACAGCATGCCCAGTTGGAGCACTTCGCGAAAAAGATAGCACAGATTTAGTATGGGAAAAGCTAAAAGATGAAGATACATTTGTTGTAGTACAAACAGCACCTGCAGTTAGAGCAGCACTTGGAGAAGAATTTGGAATGAAAATAGGGACAAATGTAACAGGAAAAATGGTAACAGCACTTAAAAAATTAGGATTTAATAAAGTGTTTGATACAAATACTGGTGCAGATTTAACAATAATGGAAGAAGCAAACGAATTTATCCAAAGATTTACACAAGGTGGAACGTTACCAATGATTACATCTTGTAGCCCTGGTTGGGTAAAATACATAGAAATGAATTATCCAGAATTACTTTCACATTTATCAAGTTGTAAATCACCACATGAAATGTTTGGAGCAATATTAAAATCGTATTATGCTTCAAAAGCTGGAATAGCTCCAAAGAAGATGTTTGTTGTATCTGTAATGCCATGCATAGCTAAAAAGTTCGAAAGACAAAGAGAAGAAATGAAAAACGAAGAATTAGATAATGTAGATGCAGTACTTACAACACGTGAACTTGCAAGAATGATAAAACAAGCAAATATAGATTTTGTGGAATTAGAAGATAGCGAATTTGACGACCCAATGGGAGAAGCAACAGGTGCGGGAGCTATATTTGGAACAACAGGAGGAGTAATGGAAGCAGCACTTCGTACAGCATATGAAACAATAACAGGTGAAGAACTAAAAAAATTAGATTTTGAAGCAGTAAGAGGAGAAGAAGGAATAAAAAAAGCAACAGTAAAAATTGGAGATAACGAAGTAAAAGTTGCAGTAGCACATGGTTTAGCAAATGCACAAAAAATAATGGAAGAAATAAAATCAGGAAAAGCAGAATATCAATTTGTAGAGATAATGGCTTGTCCAGGAGGATGTGTAATGGGTGGAGGACAGCCAATTAAAACATCAAAACAAAGAAGTGAATATGATATAAGAAAATTAAGAGCAGATTGCTTATATGATATTGACGAAAAAAGTACAATAAGAAAATCACACGAAAATCCAACAATTAAAAAATTGTATAAAGAATTCCTAGAAGAACCAGGTAGCCATAAAGCACACGAACTATTACATACAACGTATCATAAGAGAAACAAATATAACATATAATTTACAAAAATAAGATTTGAAAAACTGTCAAAAAAGCAATTGACAGTTTTTTCCTTTGGATGTATAATAAGCACAATAAATGAAATAATTAACAAAACAGAATATCTACTAATGTTTCCATACATGGGAAGAAAAATCCCGGAATTTGATAACACAAATTTCAGAGAACTAATATATAAATCATATAGAATTCTTTATAAAGTTAATTCTAACATTTATGTCTTAAATGTTTTTCACCATTCTAGAGATTTTTTAAATTCAGTAAATGTCATTAACAATTAATTTCCAAAACTAATAAATAACCAAAAAATAATTTATGCATTTATTTAATTAATTTAAAATATAATTTATATTATGATTAAAGTGTTTAAAATAAGAACAATATTAAAAACATTAATTCTATTAACTGCTATAGTTGTAAGTATATTAGTAATAAAAAACAAAGTAGAAAATGCAAAAGTTGTTGCAACGTCATCTAATAATAAACAAAAATATAAAATACTAGTTGATGTAGAAGACTCAAAATTATATTTATTTGAAAATGGCGAATTAAAAAAAGAATATAAATGCTCAGGAGGAAAATGGTCTACACCTTCGCCAATAGGAACATGGACTGTAACATCAAAAGCAAAATGGGGAGAAGGATTTGGACGGGAGTTGGCTTGGACTTAATGTACCATGGGGAAAATTTGGAATACATGGAACGCTAGATCCACATTCAGTAGGATGGGCGAGCTCACATGGATGTATAAGAATGAATAACAGTGAAGTTGCAGAACTATATAAAATAGTGCCGGTTGGAACAAAGGTTACAATTGTAGACGGAGTATATGGACCATTTGGTAAAGGATTTAGAGATTTAAAATCTGGAATGTATGGAGCAGATGTAATGGAAATTCAGAAAAAATTAAAAGAATTAGGCTTTTTTGTCCGGAAATCCTAATGGAAAATTTGGAGCAGAAACAGAAAATGCAATACAAAAATATTGTAAAGAAAATAATTTGTATTTAAGAAAAATAATAAATATAGAATTACAAAAACATATGGGCTTTGAATTAATTGATTAAAATAAGAAAATATAAAAAATATTTTACAAATTGTTGACAATCCACATTTACCTATGATATTATTATATGGCACATATTTTGTAAATTAGAAATATGTAGCTCTTATATATTAAGGGTGATTAAAATAAGCAATAAAAGTAGTATAATTAGATAATTTAAAAAAGTGTAGGGACGTAAGACTTACAGACGTCCATAGAGTTAAAAAATAATAAAATCTCCTACACTTTTTTGTATTGCTCAAAAATTAAGTAAAGAGGAATTAAACATTTAGTCAATGTAATAAAAATCAAAATCGATTTAGGGCAGTAAGGTTTTGAGGACTATAATATACTAATGTTTAAGAGGGACTTTATTTAATAAAAGTTAGAATTTTATTTCTACATAAATATATCTGCTCAAACAATAATTATGAAGTGCGAAGTGCAAAAAGCACACTTCCCACATCAAAAAAGGGAGTTGATTTATTTGCTAACAGACTTAAATTATGAAAAGACAACAAGAAAAACATTTGCAAGAATTGGCGATTTTATAGAAATGCCAAATCTTATTGAAGTTCAAAAAGATTCTTATGACTGGTTTGTAAAAGAAGGATTAGGAGAGGTATTAAAAGATATTTCACCAATCGTTGATTACTCTGGAAATTTAGTTCTTGAATTTTTCGATTATTACATGGAAGAAAAAACAAAATATTCATTAGAAGAAGCAAAAGAAAGAGATGCAACTTACTCTACAAGATTACATGTAAAAGTAAGGCTTATTAATCGTGAAACAGGAGAAATAAAAGAACAAGAAATTTACTTAGGTGATTTCCCATTAATGACAGACAGTGGTACATTCGTAATAAATGGTGCAGAGAGAGTTGTAGTAAGCCAATTAGTACGTTCACCAGGATGTTATTATGAATCAGACTATGATAAAGCTGGTAAAAAATTGTACAAGGCTACGGTTATGCCAATTAGAGGAGCATGGCTAGAGTATGAAACAGACAGCAATGACATATTCTATGTAAGAATAGATAGAACAAGAAAATTACCTGTAACAGTTCTTTTAAGAGCAATTGGATTAGTTACAGATGACCAAATTGTTGAACTATTTGGAGAAGATGAAAAAATACTTGCTACTATAGCAAAAGACACAGTAAAAACAAGTGAAGAAGCAATAGTAGAAATATACAAAAAATTAAGACCAGGAGAACTTCCAACAGTAGATGCAGCAAGAAACTTATTTAACAATTTATTCTTTGATCCAAGAAGATATGATTTAGCAAAAGTAGGAAGATATAAATTTAATAAAAAATTAAATTTAGCATCAAGAATTGCTGGACAAGTAGCATTTAACGACATAATGAATAACGAAACAGGAGAAATATTAGTAGAAAAAGATAGTGTTATTTCAAAAGAAGTAGCAAAAGAAATTCAAAACTCAGGAATAAACATTGTTGATGTAAAAGTAAATGACAAAAAAGTAAGAATAATAGGAAATGGAACAGTAGATATCCATTCATATGTAGACACAGAAAAACTAGGAATAAAAATTAAAGAACTAGTAAATTACGAAGTGTTAAAAAATATTTTAGACAACACAGAAGAAAAAGACTTAAAGAAAGTGATAGAAGAAAGAGAAGAAGAATTAGTACCAAAACATATTGTAACAGAAGACATGATTTCATCAATCAACTACTTATTAAACTTACAATATGATTTAGGAAAAGTTGATGATATAGATCACTTAGGAAATAGACGTATAAGATGTGTTGGTGAATTACTACAAAACCAATTTAGAATAGGTCTTACAAGATTAGAAAGAGTTGTTCGTGAAAGAATGACAATACAAGACTTAGATGTTATAACACCACAAACATTAATAAATACAAAACCAATAACATCATCAATAAGAGAATTCTTTGGTAGTTCACAATTATCACAATTTATGGACCAAACAAACCCATTATCAGAATTAACACATAAAAGAAGAATTTCAGCATTAGGACCTGGTGGACTTTCTAGAGAAAGAGCAGGATTCGAAGTACGTGACGTTCACTATACACACTATGGAAGACTTTGCCCAATAGAATCTCCAGAAGGACCAAACATTGGATTAATTTCTGCACTTTCAACATTTGCAGTAATAAATGAATATGGATTTGTAGAAACACCATATAGAAAAATAGATCCAAAAACACACAAAATAACAGACGAAGTTGTATATATGACAGCTGACGAAGAAGATGGATGCGTTATAGCACAAGCAACAGAGCCAATGACAAAAGACGGAAAATTCAAAAATAAGATGGTAAGGGTAAGATACTTAGATGAAGTAACAGAAGTTGAACCAGATAGAGTAGATTACGTAGATGTATCACCAAAACAATTAGTATCAGTTGGTGCAGCTATGATACCATTCTTAGAGCATGATGATGCTAACCGTGCATTAATGGGAGCAAACATGCAACGTCAAGCAGTTCCTCTAATGATTACAGATTCGCCAATAGTTGGAACAGGTATAGAATATAAAGCAGCAAAAGACTCAGGAATAACAGTACTTGCAAAACATGATGGTGTAGTAGAAAAAGTTACTGGTGACGAAATAATTATAAAAACAAAATCAGGAGAAAAAGATACATACAGATTACGTAAGTTCAAAAGAACAAATGGTGGAACATGTATTAACCAACATCCAATAGTTGTAAAAGGAGAAAAAGTTAAAGCAAGAGATGTAATAGCAGATGGACCTTCTACACAAAATGGAGAAATGGCACTTGGTAAAAATGTTCTTATAGCTTTCACAACTTGGGAAGGTTATAACTACGAGGATGCTATATTATTAAGTGAAAGATTAGTAAAAGAAGATGTTTATACATCTATACATATAGAAGAATATGATTGTGAATGCCGTGATACAAAACTTGGAGCAGAAGAAATAACAAGAGATATTCCAAATATAGGTGAAGAAAACTTAAAAGACTTAGACGAAAACGGAGTTATAAGGATTGGTGCAGAAGTAAGACCAGGAGATATATTAGTAGGAAAGGTTACTCCAAAAGGAGAAACAGAGTTATCAGCAGAAGAAAGATTACTTCGTGCAATATTTGGAGAAAAAGCAAGAGAAGTAAGAGATACATCTTTAAGAGTACCACATGGAGAAGCTGGAACAATAGTAGATGTAAAAGTTTACAATAGAGACAATTCAGACGAACTTGGACCTGGAGTAAATGAAGTAATTAGAGTATATATAGCTCAAAAAAGAAAAATATCAGTTGGAGACAAAATGGCTGGACGTCATGGTAACAAAGGTGTTATTTCAAGAATATTACCAGTTGAAGATATGCCATTTATGCCAGACGGAACACCAGTTGATGTTGTTCTAAACCCATTAGGTGTGCCTTCTCGTATGAACTTAGGTCAAGTTTTAGAAGTTCATCTAGGTGCAGCTGCAAGATTACTAGGAATAAAAGTTGCAACACCAGTATTTGATGGTGCAACAGAAGAAGACATAGTAAAATTATTAAAAGAATCTGGACTATCAGAAGATGGTAAAACCATACTTTATGATGGAAGAACAGGAGAACCATTTGATAAACCAATCACAGTTGGTGTAATGTATATGTTAAAACTTCACCACTTAGTTGATGACAAAATACATGCTCGTTCAACTGGACCATACTCATTAGTAACACAACAACCTCTAGGAGGTAAAGCTCAATTTGGTGGACAAAGATTTGGAGAGATGGAAGTTTGGGCACTAGAAGCATATGGTGCTGCATACACATTACAAGAAATCTTAACAATCAAATCTGATGATGTTGTAGGAAGAGTAAAAACTTACGAAGCAATAGTTAAAGGAGAAAACGTTCCAGAACCAGGAGTACCAGAAAGCTTTAAAGTTTTAGTAAAAGAACTACAAAGTTTAGGACTAGATGTTCGTCTATATTCAGAAGATGACAAAGAATTAGAGCTAAAAGAAAATATAGATGAAGGAATAGATTTTAACTTAGAAGAATTAAATAAAGTATTGCCAGAAGAAACAGCAGTTAATGATGAAGACTTAGAAGAATTTTCAACAGAAGAACTAGATGACGAAGAGCCACTAGACGAAGATGATTTGTTAGATGATGAAATGTTTGATAACGATTTAGGAAAAGACAATTTATTAAATGATGACGACATAATGGACGAATAAAAATTAAAATGCGAAAATATGGGCGCATGATTGCGCCCAAAACAAAAATTTAATTGAATAGAACAATATAAAATAAAATTAAATCACAAGAAGGAATTGTTCGAGCAGTGTATATTTAATTTTAGAGATATTGTGGCCTAATGCAGGGGCACATAAGTGTACCTGCAAGAATGAAAAATGAAGAATAAATAATACAAAAATTCTTTAAATTTTTGAAGGGGGAAGAAAACCTTAATGGAAAACAAAGAAGTAAAAGATGAATTAGAAATATTCAACAAATTAAAAGTTGGGCTAGCATCTGATGACAAAATAAGAGAATGGTCAAAAGGTGAAGTAAAAAAACCAGAGACAATCAATTATAGAACATTAAAACCAGAAAAAGATGGATTGTTCTGCGAAAAAATATTTGGACCTACAAAAGACTGGGAATGTCATTGTGGGAAATATAAAAGAGTAAGATATAAAGGAATAATATGCGACAGATGTGGTGTTGAAGTAACAAAATCAAAAGTAAGACGTGAAAGAATGGGACATATAGAACTTGCTGCACCAGTTGCACACATTTGGTATTTTAAAGGAATTCCAAGTAGAATAGCTTTAGTATTAGATATTTCACCAAGAAGCCTAGAAAAAGTTATATACTTTGCATCTTACATAGTAATAGATAAAGGAACATCAGACTTAACAAAATGCCAGATCTTAACAGAAAAAGAATACAGAGAAGCAGAAGAAAAATTTGGTAAAGGTTCATTTGTTGCTAAAATGGGAGCAGAAGCAATAAGAACATTATTGCAAGAAGTTGATATAGAAAAATTATCAGCAAAACTTAAAAAAGAAATAGAAAAAGCAAGTGAACAAAAAAGAGCAAAACTTATAAAAAGATTAGATACAGTAGAAAGTTTTAGACTATCTGGTAACAAACCAGAATGGATGATAATGAGTGTTATTCCAGTAATACCACCAGAGTTAAGACCAATGGTTCAATTAGATGGTGGAAGATTTGCTACATCAGATTTAAATGATTTATATAGAAGAGTTATAAACAGAAACAATAGATTAAAAAGATTATTAGAATTAGGTGCACCAGAAATAATTGTAAGAAACGAAAAAAGAATGTTACAAGAATCTGTAGATGCATTAATAGATAATGGAAGACGTGGAAGACCAGTAACAGGTGCCGGAAACAGAGCATTAAAATCTTTATCAGATATGCTAAAAGGAAAACAAGGACGTTTCCGTCAAAACTTATTAGGAAAACGTGTTGACTACTCAGGACGTTCAGTTATTGTTGTAGGACCAGAACTAAAAATTTATCAATGTGGACTTCCAAAAGAAATGGCAATAGAGCTATTTAAACCTTTTGTAATGAAAGAATTAGTTGGAAGAGGATTAGCACACAACATAAAAAATGCAAAAAGAATGGTAGAAAAATTAAGACCAGAAGTATGGGATATATTAGAAGAAGTAATTACTGATCATCCAGTAATGCTAAACCGTGCTCCTACACTACATAGACTAGGTATTCAAGCATTTGAGCCAGTATTAGTAGAAGGAAGAGCAATAAAACTTCATCCATTAGTTTGTACAGCATTCAATGCTGACTTCGACGGTGACCAAATGGCAGTTCACGTTCCATTATCACCAGAAGCACAAGCAGAAGCAAGATACTTAATGTTATCTGTAAACAACCTTTTAAAACCACAAGATGGTAAACCAGTTACAGTACCAACACAAGATATGATACTTGGTAGTTACTATCTAACAATGCAAATAGATGGAGAAAAAGGTGAAGGTATGTACTTTAAAGACGTTGACGAAGCATTACTTGCTTACCAAAACGGAGACGTTGGATTACATGCAAAAATAAAAGTAAGAGTAACAAAGGAAATAGATGGAGAAAAGAAAACAAAAACAATAGTAGCAACAGTAGGAAGACTTATATACAATGAAGAAATTCCACAAGATTTAGGATTTGTAGATAGAACAGACCCAGAAAAAGAATTTGACCTAGAAATAGACTTTGCAGTTATGAAAAAGAATCTAGGAACAATTATTGCGAAATGTATAGATAAACATGGATTAAACAGATCAGCAGAATTACTAGACTATATTAAAGCATTAGGATATAAATATGCTACAAAAGGTGCATTTACAGTGTCTGTACATGATGTTGCAGTACCAAAAGCTAAAAAGAAAATACTAGCAGATAGTGAAAAACAAGTAGAAGAAGTATGGAAACAATATAAACGTGGTTTAATAACAGAAGACGAAAGATATTCATCAATAATTAAAATATGGGAAAAAGCAACAAATGATGTTACAGATGCAATGAAAGACAACTTTGATGAATTAAACCCAATATACATGATGGCTCAATCAGGAGCAAGAGGTAACATGAACCAATTACGTCAAATAGCAGGTATGCGTGGACTTATGGCTAATACATCTGGTAAAGCAGTTGAAATACCAATTAGATCTTGCTTTAGAGAGGGACTTGATGTTCTAGAATACTTCATTTCTTCACATGGTGCTAGAAAAGGTTTAGCAGATACAGCTTTAAGAACAGCCGATTCTGGATACTTAACAAGAAGATTAGTTGATGTTGCTCAAGACATAATCGTAAGAGAACATGACTGTGGAACAACAGAAGGAATAGAAATAGAAGATATTAAAGATGGAAATCAAATAATAGAAAAATTACATGAAAGACTAATAGGAAGATATGCACTTCATGATATAGTAAATCCAACAACAGGTGAATTAATTGTTGATAATGATACACTAATTACACCAGACATAGCAGATAAAATTATAAATGCTGGAATAAACAAAGTAGAAGTTCGTTCAGTATTAGAATGTAAAACAAAACACGGTGTATGTGCTAAATGTTATGGTATGGGACTTGCAACAAGAAAAGAAGTAAACATAGGAGAAGCAGTTGGTATTATAGCAGCACAATCAATTGGTGAACCAGGTACACAGCTTACAATGAGAACATTCCATACAGGTGGTGTAGCTGGAGGAGATATTACACAAGGTTTACCTAGAGTTGAAGAGTTGTTTGAAGCTAGAAAACCAAAAGGATTAGCAGTAATTTCCGAAATAGATGGAACAGTAAAAATAGAAGAAGTTAAAAAGAGAAAAGAAGTTACAGTTACAAGCAAAGACAACTCAAAAACATATGTTATTAGCTTTGGTTCAAAACTAAAGGTAAAAGAAGGAGACCAAATAAAAGCTGGTGATCCAATTACAGAAGGTTCAATAAATCCAAATGAAATATTAGATATAAAAGGACCAGAAGGAGTATATAATTATTTAACATCAGAAGTACAAAAAGTTTATAGAAACCAAGGTGTTGATATCAATGATAAACATATAGAAGTTATAGGAAGACAAATGTTAAAAAGAATTAGAGTTGATGATAATGGTGATACTTCAATGTTTGCAGGTTCATTAGTAGATATACATGAATTTAATGAAGAAAACGAAAAAATAAAAGAAGAAGGACTAAGACCAGCAACAGGAACAAGAGCATTACTAGGTATAACAAAAGCATCATTAGCAACAGAAAGTTTCTTATCAGCAGCATCATTCCAAGAGACAACAAGAGTATTAACAGAAGCTGCAATAAAAGGAAAAGTAGATTCATTAATAGGTCTAAAAGAAAATGTAATCATAGGAAAATTAATTCCAGCAGGAACAGGAATGCCAGGTTACAGAAACATAAAGATAAATACAGAAGAACAAGAAGAACAAACAGGCGAATCAGTAGAATAAACAAAAACCTCAATAGATATTTAAAATCTATTGAGGTTTTTTGTTGGACAGAAAAATTGTAATGTTAAAATTTAAAATCTTTATTGCTTTATAATAATCTAAATGGTAGAATTAGACTAATAAATCAAAAGATTAGGAGGAGTTTTATATGAAAAAATCATCAATAGTAATTTTAGCAGTAATAGCAATTGTAATTATTATAATTGCAATGTTTGTATCAAGTTATAATAACATTGTTGCAAAAGCAGAAGAAGTAGATAATAAATTTGCTGCAGTTGATACACAATTACAAAGGAGAGCAGATTTAATACCGAATTTAGTTAATACAGTAAAGGGGTATGCGAAACAAGAACAAGACGTTATAAACTCAGTAACAGAAGCAAGAGCAAAATTGGCTGGGGCTACAACAGTTTCGGACAAAGCAAAAGCAGATGAAGAATTAACAAGTGCATTAAACAGATTAATGGTAGTAGTTGAAAATTATCCAGATTTAAAATCTTCACAAAACTTTATTCAACTTTCAGACGAGTTATCAGGAACAGAAAATCGTATTGCAACAGCAAGAAGAGACTATAACGAAGCTGTAAAAGAATATAATTTAAAAATTAAAAGATTTCCTACAAATTTAATGGCAGGAATGTTTGGATATAGTCAAAGAGATTATTTTGAAGCTTCAGAACAAAGTAAGGAGGTTCCAAATGTTAACTTTGACTAAAAATAAAAAGCTCTTTGGACTAATAATGCTAATATTTACAATATTAGCATTTTATTATACAACATACGCGGTAGTAAGTCCTAAAACTAATTTTTATGTGAATGACTATGCAGATGTATTATCAGAAGAAACAGAAAACTATATATTAAATTCAAATATTGATTTGCAGAGTAAAACAAAAGCACAAATTGTAGTTGTAACTGTCAAAACTTTAGATGGAAAAACAATAGAAGAATATGCAACAGAGTTATTTAGAGAATTTGGAATAGGGGATAAGGAAAAAAATAATGGAGTACTTTTATTATGTTCTACAGGGGATAGAATGTTTAGAATAGAAGTAGGTTATGGGCTAGAAGGAGCATTACCAGATGGAAAAACAGGAAGAATACAAGATCAATATATAATTCCATATTTGAAAAACGATAACTATGATGAAGGAATAAAAAATGGATTTAGTGCAATATTAGAAGAAGTCTGCAAAGAGTATAATATAGAAATTTCAGGAGCACAAAAATCAAAGTTAGTACAAGATAGCTCTGATGAAGTTCTTATGGTTTTAATAATGATTTCTTTAATAATATCAACAATTATGAAATTTATTTCTAAAAATATAGTTAAATTGATTTATTTAGGTATTATATTTATTGTTTCTTGGATAGTTATAAAGTCTTTTAGTATTGCAATAATAATTTTGCTAATTAATATGGCAATAGTTTTTGTTAAAGATCTTGGTGGAGATTATTCTGGAGGAGGAAGTTCTTCAGGAGGAGGATTTTCTGGTGGCGGAGGGTCTTCCGGTGGCGGAGGAAGTTCGAGAAGTTTTTAACAAATAGAATGAGAAAAAAAGTTATGCAAATTGGAATTTGTGTGAGGGGGAATTCTAGGGACTGTCCCTTAAAATCACCAAACCTGGGGATTTTGGGGACTGTCCTGAATTCATCCGGAACTAAACAAATTCCAATTTATTTAATAAAAAAATAAAATAATTTATAATTTTGGTTGAAATGAGGCAAATGTAATGTTACAATAAAAATGTTGTAAAATATGACAAAAAAAGTGGAAAAATGAAGAGAATTGTATAAAACTCTTCAAAAATCGAATAGGGGGACTAGCATGAACGATATTAAAGTTTTTGCCTGCAATTCAGCAGAAGAATTTACAAAAGAAATATGTGATAATTTAGGAATTGAAATGGGACAAAAAGATTCCTTTAAATTTGCAAATGATAACAATTTTGTACAACTAAAAGAAACAGTTAGAGAAAAAGACGTATACATTGTACAAACAACACAGCCACCAGTTAATGAAAGAATAATGGAGTTACTAATAACTGTAGAAGCAGCTAAAAGAGCAGGAGCAAGAAGAGTAACAGCAGTTTTACCATACTTCATGTATTCAAGATCAGATAAAAAAGATCAATCAAGAGTGCCAGTAACAGCAAAATTAATGGCAACATTGTTAGAAGCAGCAGGAGTAGATCATGTTCTTACATGTGACCTACATAATCCAGCAATCCAAGCATATTTTAATATAATATGTGATAGAGTAACAGCAAAACACTTATTGGAGAAATATTTCCAAGAAAAACAAATAAAAGATATGGTAGTTGTAGCAACAGATGCAGGAAGTTCAAAAAAAGCATATAAATATTCTAAATTCTTTGAGTGCCCACTAGCGTTAATAGATAAAAGAAGAGAATCAAACAATGACAATGCAGTAGCAACAAACATAATAGGAGATATAGAAGGTAAAACAGCAGTAATATTTGATGATGAAGTTAGCACAGCAGGAACTTTAGTAGAAGCAGCACATATATTAAAAGAACATGGAGCAAAGGAAATTTATGCAGGAGCAACACATGGAGTACTAGTAGGACCAGCAATAGAAAGAATAGAAAAATCACCAATAAAAGAATTAGTAGTAACAAATACAATTCCAATTGAGCCAGAAAAAAGAATAGACAAAATAAAAGTAGTTTCAATAGCACCTCTATTTGCGGAAGCAATAAAAAGATTAAATGAAGCAAAACCATTAGGAGATTTATTCGAATACGACAAATAAGATGGTACTCTAAAATGTAGAGAAAATGTAGGGGTCGCACTCCTGAGCGACCCATTCTTCGAAGGCATTTCTTAAATAATATTTTTCCCAAAAACCAAATCTAAATTATTGACAATTATTAACTTTTAATATATAATAGTAAAAGTTAAAAAATCCCACAAGACGAGGCAGATAGCAGTAGTGATAGTGAGGGGAGGGAAATAAATGTCAGAAGTTAAAGTTAATAATGGTAATATAGAAGACGCATTAAAAAGATTTAAAAGACAATGCGTAAGAAATGGTGTTCTACAAGAGGTTAGAAAAAGAGAACATTACGAAAAACCAAGTGTAAAAAGAAAGAAAAAATCAGAAGCAGCAAGAAAAAGAAAATTTTAAAAGTATTAAAGGTGGAAGTTAGGAGGAATAGCTTTCATCTTTTTTGTTTAAAGGAGGAAAAAATATGTTAAAAGAAAAATTAATGGAAGACTTAAAAGAAGCAATGAAGGAAAAAGAAGTATTAAAGAAGAATGTTGTTCAAATGATAAGAGCAGCAATTTTGCAAGTAGAAAAAGACAAACAAATAGAACTAAATGATGATCAAATATTAGAAATAATAGCAAAAGAAGCTAAAAAAAGAAAAGAATCATTGGCAGATTACGAGAAAAGCGGAAGAGAAGACTTGATAAATCAAGTTAAAGAAGAAATAGAAATAATAAATAAATATCTTCCAGAACAAATGGAAAAAGAAGAAATAGAAAAAATAGTAAAAGAAATAGTAGAAGAAACAGGAGCAACAACAATAAAAGACATGGGAAAAGTAATGAAAATTGCAAAAGAAAGAATAGGAACAAGAGCAGATGGAAAAGATATAAGTGATGCAGTTAAGAAAATATTGGCATAAATAAAATAAAAAGGAGAATCTATAATGGCATATATAACAAAAGAAATAAAAAAAGGTATAAAATTACATTGCATAGAAACAGAAAAATTTAAAACAAATTTGTTAGCAATGTTTATAACACTACCATTAACAAGAGAAAACGTTACATTTGATAGTGTTATACCAGCTGTTCTTAAAAGAGGAACAGAAAAATTAAAAACACAAGAAGAAATTTCAAAGAAATTAGAAAACATGTATGGTGCAGCTTTTGATTGCGGTATAGAAAAAATAGGAGATAACCATGTAATTAAATTTTATTTAGAAGCACTAAACGATAATTTTATACCAAAAGAAGCAAATCAAGATTTGTTAAGAGAAAGCGTAGAGCTTTTACTAGATATAATATTAAACCCATTAGTAGAAAACAATGCATTTAAATCAGACTATGTTAGCTCAGAAAAAGAGAACATAAAAGTTTTAATAGAATCAAAAATAGATAATAAAGATGCATATGCATTTAACAGATGTGTTGAAGAAATGTATAAAGACAAACCTTATGGGTTATACAAATATGGATATATAGAAGATTTAGATAAAATAAATGAAAAAAATCTCTACAACTATTACAAAGAATTAATTGCAAATAGTAAAATAGACATATTTATTTCTGGTGCTTTAAACGCAGAAAAAACAGCAAAAGTAGTAGAAGAAAATGAGAACATTAAAAAACTTTCAGAAAGAGATGGCAAACGTATACTAGGTGGAGAAAAATCTATAGAGAGCAAAGAAATCCACACAATAGAGGAAAAGATGGATATAACACAAGGAAAACTAGTAATGGGATTAGATGTAGAAAACATAAATGAAGAAGATAAATTTAAAGTAGCAATATATAATGTAATACTAGGAGAAAGTGCTACATCAAAATTATTTCAGAATGTAAGAGAAAAAGCAAGCTTGGCATATACAGCACGTTCAAACTATGTAAGACAAAAGTCTAATATATATATTAGATGTGGAATAGAAATAGGAAATTATGAAAAAGCAGTAAAAATAATAAAAGAACAATTAGAAGATATGAAAAACGGTAAATTTACCGAAGAAGATATAAAAAATGCAAAAAAATATATGACATCAGGAATAGAATCAATACAAGATGAACAAGATTCAGAAATAACATATTATTTAGGACAAGAACTATCACAAAAATTAACAACATTTAAAGAATATGCACAAAAAATAGAAGAAGTTACAGCAGAAGATGTAAAAGAAGTAGCAAATAAAATAAAAATAAATACAATATATTTTTTGAGAAATTAGAGATACAAAGGGAATTTCTAAGGACTGTCCTGAATTGTAAATGTAATATATTGCAAACGTTGTAGGGGTCGCCGCCCTCGGCGACCCAGAGACATCGTAGACTTTGCAATGTACATGCTTTACACCAATTCAATTGCGGGTCGCCGAAGGCGACGACCCCTACTTCCAACCTCGAATATACAGAAAAAGGAGAGAAACTATGCAAATTATAGAAAACTTACAAGTCAAAGAAAAATTATATACCGAAAAATTAGAAAATGGCTTAAATATAATGATTATACCTAAAAAGGGTATAAAGAAAAAATATGTAATGTGGGCAACACATTATGGTTCAATGGACAATAAATTTGTTGTGCCAGGAGAAGATAAAGAAACAGAGGTTCCAGACGGCGTTGCACACTTTTTAGAGCATAAAATGTTCGAACAACCAAATGGGACAAATAGTTTAGATACATTAACAGCACTAGGAGTAAATGCGAATGCATATACAACAACAAATCACACAGCATATTTATTTGAATCAACAGATAACTTCTATGAAGCATTAGATGAACTTATGGATTATGTACAACATCCATACTTTACAGACCAAAATGTGGAAAAAGAAAAAGGCATTATAGGTCAAGAAATAATGATGTATGACGACTATCCAGATTGGGCTGTATACATGAATGCTTTAAAATGCATGTATAAAAATAATGCAATAACAATAGATATAGCAGGTTCAATAGATTCAATAGCAAAAATAGACAAAGATGTATTATATAAATGCTACAATACATTTTATAATCCTTCAAATATGGTAATGGGATTTTGCGGAGATTTTGAACCAGAAGAATTAATAAAAGAAATAAAGAAAAGATTAATAGAAAAACCAAATCAAGGAGAAATAAAAAGAATTTACGATCCAAAAGAAGAGGGAATTGTTAGCAAAAGCAAAAAAACTCAAATGGAAGTAAGCATGCCAATTTTTGTAATAGGAATAAAAGATGATACTTCAAATGCAAAAGAAGAAATAGTAAAAAAACATTTAGCAATAGAAATATTATTAAACATGATTATAGGAAAAAGCTCTAGAACATACAAAAAATTATATGAAGAGCAACTATTAATATCAGAACCATTTGTAGAATATGAATTTGGAGATAATTTTGCACATATAGCAATAACAGGACAATCAAAAAATCCAGAATTAGTATTAAAAGAAATACAAGAAGAAATAAATAATCTAAAACAAGACGGATTAGATGAAGAACACTTTAACAGAATAAAAAATATGCTTTATGGAACAGCTGTAAAAGAATTTAACAATGTTTCAGATATAGTAAGAATGTTCGTTTCAGACTACTTTAAAGGAATAAACAGTTTTGACTATTTAGAAACATATAAACAAATTACAAAAGAATATGCAAAACAAATTTTAAATAATGTGTTTAAAGAAGAAAACACAATAATATCAGTAGTAGAGCCAAAAGATAAAACAAATTAACTTATAAAAATAGAGGTAAAAATGAACACTATTACATTTCCAGGACTAAATTTAATATTTAATATATCTAGAATAGCATTTTCAATAAATAGCATACACATTTATTGGTATGCTATTCTAATAGTTTTAGCCATTATTATTGGAATAATAATATTTAAAGTAAATGACCGGAAAGTATGGAATAAAATTTGCAGATATAATAGACTTATGCATATTTTTAATACCAATTTCAATAATATGTGCAAGGCTATACTATGTATTATTTGAGATAGACTATTACATAAAAGAACCATTGCAAATTTTCAATTTAAGAAATGGCGGACTTGCAATATATGGTGGAATAATAGGTGGAGCAGTTACCTGTTATATATATTGCAAAAAGAAAAAAATAAATATATTGGACTTATTAGATTTTATAGTACCATGTTTAGCACTTCGGACAAGCAATTGGAAGATGGGGAAACTTCATAAATGTAGAAGCATACGGTGCACAAACAAATTTACCATGGAGAATGGGAATATATGAAGCAGGAAAATATATAGAAGTACATCCAACTTTCTTGTATGAATCAATAGCAACACTTACAATATTTATAATACTTACAGTAGTATCTAAAAATAGAAAATTCAAAGGTCAAATAACATATTTATACTTAATAATGTATTCATTTGCAAGAGCAATAATAGAAGGACTAAGAACAGACAGTCTAATGCTAGGACCAATAAGAATATCACAAGTTTTGTCAATAATTATATTCATAATGACGGTGATAGCGTATATTAAAAGAGTAAAATCAGATAAATTGGAATTTGTGTGAGGGGGAATTCTAGGGGCTGTCCCTTAAAATCACCAAACCTGGGGATTTTGGGGACTGTCCTGAATTCATCCGGAACTAAACAAATTCCAATTTGTCGTTTTTTTTTATTTCTTGACAAAATGAAAAACAAAATATATTAAAATCTAAACAGATGTTAAAAAATAGAGAAATATGACATACGAAATTTATTCAAAAAACAGCATTTTTGCTGTTTTTTTATTGACCTAAATGTAAAAATATGGTATTTTATTAATATACAAAAGAAAAAATTAATAAAAGGAGTGAAAAGTCTATGGTAGATGAAGAAATCCTAGAATTAAGACGAAAATTAAATGAAAGTATAACAAAAGAGAAGGATTATACACATATATATACCCTAAGCCTAGAATTAGACGAATTAATAGCAAGATACTATAATAAAAAAATAAGAACAAGAATATATACGAAAGACAGAAGATAATGTCATAATAAAAAACAGTTTAAATATAAAAAATATTTAAACTGTTTTTTTAAATTTGTATTTACAAATTAATATTTTGTATGCTAAAATAACATAAAATAGCACAAGAAAATGAAAAATGTTGAAATAAAAGGAAAACTGTGGTATAATTTATTTAGATTATACAAAAGGAGGGAGTAATATATGAAAAAAACAATAAAAATAATTAGTATATTATTTCTTCTAATATTATTATTAATATTTAGTACAACAACATATGTACAAGCAGACATAGACATAAATCCAAGCAACTATAACCCAGGAATGCCAACAGTACAAGAAGGCGGAAGAACAATAAAGATGGCAGGTAAGATATTAGGTATTATTAGAAACTGCGGAGTTATAGCATCAGTTGTAGTAATGTCAATCATAGGACTTAAATATATGCTAGGGTCATTAGACGAAAAAGCAAACTACAAAGAGAATATGGTTCCATATATAGCAGGATGTGCACTATTATTACTTTGTACAACATTACCTAGTATAATATATAGTATAATGCAAAAATAGAATATAAATAAAGTGGGTGATAAAGGTGAATATAAATTTATTTAATAAAATACTAATAATAGCATTAGTATTATTAATAATAAACACAATTATTCCACTAAAAGTTAACGCAGTATCGGATATGTTTAAATCAGCAGATGATTTTCTATCAAAAGGGAGATCTCCAACCACTGTAATAGATGAAAAAAAATTACAATCTACATCTAATACAATATATAAATGGCTAATGACTTTAGCTATATGTGTTGCAGTTATAATAGGAGCTATAATAGGTATACAGTTTATAACAGGAAGCATAGAAGGAAAAGCAAAAATACAAGAAGCTTTAGTACCATACATAATAGGTTGTATAGTGGTGTTTGGAGCATTCTTTATTTGGAGAACGCTAGTAAATACAGGAAACAGTTTAGAAGGAGATACTCAGGATGCAACAAAACAAGAGATAAAACACAGATACTGGGGTGAACAAGAATAAAATTAGTTTTTAAAGTTTTCTTAAAGAGATTTAAGGAAGTTTAATATATAAATAATAAAGAAATGGAGGAGAATACTATGAAAAAATCTGTAAAAATAATTTCTGCATTATTAGTAGCTATTATGTTAGTTGTAGCAGTAAGTCCAATATGTTTTGCAACACAATTGAAGCCAGATTCTATAAAACCAGATTATTCTGGAATAGATACAAAAGGAATTCAAAGCACTGCATCAAAAATAATGGGATTGATTAGAAATATTGCAGTAATAGCTGGTGTACTAATTATTGGAATTTTAGGTTTAAAATACATGATAGGAAGTACAGAGGAAAGAGCAGAATATAAAAAATCATTTATGCCATTAATTATAGGTATCGTAGTTGTAATGGGTGCTACACAAATTGCAACAATGATTTTCTCAACATTTGGTGGTAACTAATAATAAAATAAAAAAACTTGTTAGATTTTCTAACAAGTTTTTTTATTTTATTACAAAAGTATTACATTTTTATGTTTTTTTTATTTTTTTTACTAATATATTACAATTAGTGCTAATATCTGTTATAATATATATAAGTATAATTGTATCAGGCAAAATGGTACAAAACAAAGGAGGAAACCAATTTGGCTACACATAGTATACCAAGAGATGTTAGAGGTGAAGGTAGAATATTATTTATATTCACCACACGTTCATTAATATTTACTGCTGTAGGATTAATAGTAGGATTATTAGTGAGTTCATTAATAGGATTGTTGTTTTCACAATTCTATGTAAAACTTATTATTTGTTTAATATTTGCTGCAATAGGTTATGGAATAGCAACATTAAAAATTCCAGATTCTCCTAGATTTGAAATAACAAGAAAAGCTGGAGGAGAAAGAATAGATGAGGTTATGCTAAGAGCTATAAAGTTTAAGGCTCAAAAGAGAAGAATATATGTATATACTAAGGAGGAAAAGAACAATGGATAATGCTGTAGATATGCTAACTATAGTAGCAGTAATTTTATTTATGATAGTTGTAGTACTAGTTATGGTATATTGGTACATGAAAAGAAAAGAGAACAGTCCAGAAAAACAAGAAAATAACAACTCAAACAATATTGAAAATTCTAAATTAAAAACAAAAGAAACTGCTAAACAGACTTCACAATATACAAAATTATCTGTATTTGATTTTATGGAGTTTGATAAAATAGAAGATAACATGATTGTACAAAACGGTGGGAAAAGATACTTAATGGTAATTTCTTGCGAGGGAATAAACTATGACTTAATGTCAGAAGTAGAAAAGACTTCTGTAGAAGCAGGATTTGTTCAGTTTTTAAATACTTTAAGGCATCCAATACAATTATATACACAAACAAGAACAATAAATATAAGTAGTAGCATAGAAAACTATACAAAAAAGATAGAAGAAGTAAAACAACAATTAGATAAAAAACAAATGGAATATAATAAAATGCTTCAATCTGGTTCATATAGTACAACGATTACAAGGGAATTAAGAACAGAGATTGCAAGATTACAAAACTTATATGACTATGGCAAAGATATTACACAAAACATAGAAAAAATGAGTTTAAATAAAAATGTTCTTAAAAAGCATTATTATATAGTAATTCCATATAACACATCGGATTTGGGAAACGATATGCTAAGTGACGAAGAAAAAAAACAAATGGTGTTTTCAGAATTATACACAAGATCACAAGCTTTAATAAGAACATTGTTTGCATGTAGCATGAAATGCAAAGTAATGGATTCATATGAACTAGCTGAATTATTGTATGTAGCATACAATAGAGATGAATCGGAAGTATATGGAATAGAAAAAGCTCTAAAAGCAGGATATACGGAATTGTATTCAACAGCACCAGATGTACTAGATAAAAAGATGGAGGCTTTGAACAAAACAATAGAAGAAAAAGCTTTAGAAATGGCAAAAGAATATGTTGATGAAATAAAATCAGAAAAAGAAAAAGCAGTAGAAAAAAAGGAAGAATCAATTGATGATTTAATAGATGAAATGGCAACAGCTATATTGAAAGAAAATGAAAGATATATAGGAAAAGAAGTAACAGAAGAAGCTATAAAGAGAGTAAAAGGAAAAAAACAAAAGAAGGAGGAAAATGCAAATGACAAAGAAGAAAAAAAGAGAACTAGAAGAACAACAAAGACAAATGCAGATGCTTAAACAAGAACCAGAATATGAAATTTTAAGAAAGAAAACAATAAAAGAATTAATTGCTCCATCTGGAATAGATGCTTCTAATATAGATCATTTAGAAATAATTTCTAATACTACAAGATATGCAAGAAGCTTTTTCGTATCAGCACTTCCAAGAATGTGTACATTTCCAGAACTATTTAGAGATATGTATCTATTTGGAGATATAAATACATCTGTATATATAAACCCAGTTCCAGAGTCAAAATCTCAAAATGAGTTAAATAAAGTGATTAATCAGTTGGAAACAGAAAGAATTGTTGCTGCAGACAGAGGAAATATAAACAGAGAAAGCATATTAACTCAAAAAAGATTAGAAGCAGAAGATTTAAGGGATAATATAGCATCAGGATTCAATAAATTGTTTGAAGCATCAGTTGTTGCAACACTTTTTGCATACAATCTACAAAGTTTGGACGCATATACAAAATTGCTAGCAACAGAAATGTCTAAAAATTTAGTTGGAATAAAATCGGCATGGGCAATGCAAGAAGATGCATTTAAATCAAATTTGCCACTTATGAATGATAAAATAAAAAGAACACATACATTTGACCGTGCTTCTATGGCGACAGTTTTCCCATTTACTACATCAGAGGTAGGACATCTAACAGGAATACCACTAGGATTTAATAAACAAACAGGAGTACCAATTTTATTTGATAATTTCCACCCAAGTTTAACAAATTATAATATGGTTATATTTGCTAAATCTGGTGCTGGTAAATCTGTTACAATGAAAACATTAATTTCTAGATCTTCTGTTCTTATGGGAATAGAAAGCTTGGCATTAGATGCCGAGGGCGAGTATTCAGCAGTTGCAGATGCACTTGGTGGAATAAATGTAGTAATAAGTCCAACTTCTAAAACAATTATAAACTTATTCGATATAGAAATAGAAAGAACAAAAGACGAAATAACAGGAAGAGAAAGACCTATTTTAAATGTAGAAAACAAAATAGAGGACGTTACACAAGCTCTTTTAACCATGGCAAGAGGTAGCACAAGAAGTGAAGAGGTAAATGAGCTTACAAAACAAATTATAGCAGAAGCAGTTGCAGAAGAATATACAAAAGCGGGAATAACATCAGATCCAAACAGTTTATATGAAGCTTCAAACGGAGGAATAAGAAGAGAAAATTTATTTAAAGAAAAGAAGCAAATGCCTACAATTGGGTCATGGTATAAAACACTAATAAAAAAAGCTAAAGAAAATACAGATCCTAACTATCAATTTCACTACAGCTATTTGTTAAAAGTTATGAAACAATATGTAAGAGAATTAAATGGACAAATGGCATATTTCGATGGGCAATCTACATTTGAACTATTAGATGGAGCACCATTTATAAACTTGGATATATCTCAATTGGAGGAAAGATTTGCAAGGCCACTTGCACAACAAATATTACTTTCTTGGATTTGGGAAAAATATGTTAAAAAGAATAGTGAAGATAGAACAAAAGCAACTAAAAAAAGAGTTTTAGTTGATGAAGCTTGGATGCTTCTTCCATATCCAGAAGCAGTAGAGTTTTTAAATAAAATGGCAAGACGTGCAAGAAAAAGAAATGTATCACTTGCAATAATTTCACAAAGATTCCAAGACTTTTACGAAAAACCAGAAGCACAAGCGGTACTTACATCTTCAGACACTAAGCTATTTTTAGCACAAGATAAATCAGAAATAAATTACTTAAAAGAAGTATTTAAATTAAGCGAAGGAGAAGCGGGATTTTTAGTAACTTGTCTAATAGGAGAAGGACTTTTAAAAGTAGGCTCAGATACAGCAATAATCCAAATAACACCAACGAAAAAAGAATTTGAGTTTGTGGAAACAAACTTAAATAAATTAGCCAACAAAAGTTAGATAAATAGGTAGAAAGGATTAAGAATATGAACTTAATTACTAATAAAAAATTAACAAAAACTTTAATGTTAATAGTGGTGTTTGTATTGATATTTACTTTTATATTGCCAAATTATTCTTTAGCAAAATCGCAGGATGAAAAAGATGGAGGTAAACTATTTAGACCAATAGCACAATTATTAGCATTTGTTTCAGATCTTTCAATAGAATTAGCACAGCAATTTTTGTGGGATGGAAGCACAATAAATGAAAAAAATGAATACCATATATACATAGGACCAGCAACAATATTTACAGGTAAAATTCCACGGATTAGATGCTAATTTTATAAGTCCAAGTAATACAACTGTTAAGAAGAAAACTAGTCAGAATACAACTATTAAAGCATTAGAATTTACTGGAGCAAATCAAGTGGACTCAAAAAATTTGACAAGTCTTACAGGCGATGTATCAGATAATAAAATAGAAAGATATATTGAAAAATGGAAGAAAGATGATAAATATAAATTTGAAGGAGAGATAAAATATGATTCTGAAAAACTGCTAACACTTACAGGAACTGGAGCAACAGATATAACACTTAATAATAAGTCTACACAAGACTCCCAAGAAGTGAAAGACTCATGGATTAGTGAACAAGGAGACTGCTATGCGGTAGTATATAGAACCATTTATAGATCTACTTCAGGTAGTGGAAATTCTAATGAAACGACAACGGTAGAACACACATTATATTTATATAAATTGACAGGTGTAACAAATTTAAGTGATGCGGAAGAAAACTTAACTACAGGTACAGAAACTGTAGTACATTCATCTACAGCAGGACAATTACAAAGCTCAATATCAACATGGTATAAAACATTAAGAATGATAGCAATAGTAGGGCTATTATCAGTATTGGTATATGTAGGAATACGTATATTAATAAGTAGTACAGGACAAGATAAAGCAAAATATAAAAAAATGTTGGCAGATTGGGTCGCAGCAATGTGTATATTATTCTTATTACAATATGTAATGGTATTTACAATGCAGATGACAAAAAAAGTTATAGAAATATTTGACACAGAAAATATGGTTAGATATGAGGATTCAAACAAAGAAAGGCCATATGATTATTTAATAAGTACAGTAAGAGCAGAACTAGGAGAAACTAATGATTCAACAGAAAGTTTTGCAGAAATATTTGCTTATATAGTAATTTATATAGTGTTAGTAATATATACAATGGTATTTTTATGGCAATATCTAAAGAGGGTGGTAATGCTCGCGTTTTTAACAATGATAGCACCATTAATAGCATTAACATATCCACTGGATAAGATAAAAGATGGACAAGCACAAGCATTTACCATGTGGATTAGAGAATATGTATTTAATGCTTTATTACCAGTAATACATACTATAATATACTATATGTTAGTATCATCAGCTATAAACTTTATAGTAGATGGTGGAAATTGGCTATATGCAATAGTAGCAGTAGGATTTATGATGCCAGCCGAGAAATTCTTTAGAAAGATGTTTGGATTTGACAAGGCAAGTAGTATAGGTCAGTTAGGAGCAGCAGCAGGCGGAGCAATGGTAATGAATGCAATAAACAAAATGAAATCAGGAGGAGGTTCAAAATCAGGTTCAGGTTCAGGAGGAGATTCATCAAGTTCAAGCAAAACAAGAACAGGATATATACCAGCACCAGATAGTGATTCAGGAAATCCAGGAGGAGGTTCTGGAGGAGGTTCCGGAGGAGGCTCTGGCAGTAATCATGCTAACCAACAAAGTACAACAAGTGCATTTGGTGAAGATATAGCAACTGGACAGCCAAAACCAACAATATATGGAAATGGATTTAAATCAGGTTCAAAGAGAATTATAAAAGGTATAGGTAACAGTCTTCATCAAAGATACTTTAATAAGCCAAATGCAATGAGATTAGGAAAGAAAGCAGGTAGAACACTAAGAAGAGGACTAGGAAAAGGAATAGGAATAGCAGCATTAGGAACAGCAGGATTAGCAGCAGGAATAGCATCAGGAGATCCAACAAATGTGCTTAAATACGGAGCAGCAGCAGCAGCGATAGGAGCTTCAGGAATGGGAAAAATAGATGATAAAGCTATGGAATTTGGACATGAAAATAAAGAGCAAATAAAAGAAAACATATTTGGAACTGATGAATATAACATGCGTAAAACTACTAAAGAACTAAATAATGATATGGACTTCTTAAAAACATGTAATCAATTAGGCTTAGATAAAGATCAAAGAGAAGATGCAATAAGAATGCTTAATGCAAACGGAATAACAAGTGCAAATGATATAAAGCAAGCAATGGATATAAGAGCAAGACACATGAATGATAAAGATGGACCAGTAAGCCAAGAAGAAATTGTAGCAGCTGCAAAAATGCATAAAAGATTATCAAAATCATATTGGGGACAAGAAAAAAATGTGGAAGATTATGAAAGAAGATTAAGAGACAAAGGACTTAATCCAGAACAAGCTAAAAGAGCAATAAGATTAATAAGCGATTTTAAAGGAGATTTAAGTTAGTGAACAGTATAATTGGATTTTATAACAAAAATAGACATGCTATATGGATAACAATTGTTGTTATAATATTAATATTTGGAGTAATAAAAACATTAAATAACTCTTTGAAAAATAGTACAAAAGATAGGAGTAGTAGTACTAATATTAGTACTACTACTTATAGTAATAAGAATTATTCAATAATATCTGGAACAGATGTACCAAAAGAAGTTGCAAGTGAGTCAACAGAAATTATAGATAATTTTATAAAATTTTGTAATGAGAAAGAAATAAGCTCAGCATATAATTTACTTTCAACTGATTGCAAAGAAACACTATATCCAACAGAAGAAGAATTTAAAAATAATTATGTTGAAAAAATATTTACAACATATAGGCTATGTGACAAAAGAGCATGGATAAATACAGACAACTCTTATACTTATAGTATAAAAATTACAGAGGATTTATTATCAACAGGTGGGAATAAAGATGATATGAGTATTCAAGACTATTACACAATAGTAAAAGAGAATGATGAGTATAAATTAAATATAAACAATTACATAGGAAAAGAAGAAGTTAATAAAACAAAAAAACAAAATGGAGTAGAAATTTATATAGCAGAAAGAAAAAATTATATTGATTATGAAATATATATTTTAAAAATAAAAAACAATACTCAAAACGATATATTATTAGACAGTAAGAAAAATACAAGAACAGTGTATTTGACAGATATAAAGAATCAGAATTATGTTGCATTTTTAAATGAATTATCTATAGATGATTTAACTATAAAAAGTGGAACGATGCAAACGGTGAGTATTAAATTTAACAAAGCATATAATCCACAAAAAGTAGTAAAATCAATAAATTTTACAAATATAGTTTTAAATTATCAAGAGTATTTAAATAATGGAAATAATCAGTTTGCACAAATAGAAATAGAAATATAAATTACGAAATAAAGGAGGTGTTACAATGGATCCAGAAGAAGAAGAGCAAAAAAAACAGGAAAAGGGCTTTCTAGAAAAATCAAAAAATGAATTAAAAAGAAGCAGAGAAAGAGCAGAAAAATCAAAAAAAACAATAAAAATTTTCATGAAGTTACCTACGCCTCTAAAAATTATTTTGCTTGTTCTTATATTAGTCCCAGTAGTTATTGTTTTGATTGGAGGATTTTTATACATAATAAATTATAGAAATTGGGATATAGCAAGAACGGCTAAAGCAGAAGCTTTAGGATCGGGAACAGGTTATTCTTCTGGCATAGTAACACTTAACAAAGATAAAGGCACTTGGGATATTAGTATAAATGATGAGTTAAAGAAAAAATTGACAGATGCAGGAGTAAACATAAATGGAATGTCGCAAGACGAATTACTTAAACAATTATTAATATTATATGGATTTGATGAAAATGATTTTTCAGATAAAGAAATAAAATTAATGCCATATTTATTAAAAGCTGAAATAGCAACTCAATATGTGGATTTAAGAAGTAGAGATCAAATGTATGATTCAGCTACTAAGAAATATAAAACATTGTCAGATTCTGAAATAGAAGAAGCATCAAAAAACAATCAGATACTTGGAACAATACATATAAAAAGGGTAAACACATCAGATTTAGATAATTCAATAGTATTAGAATATATCAAATACGAGGACTTTAAGAAAAAATTAGAAACTAATGATTATGATAAGGTAAAAGGATATTTTTCAATTAATGATGAGGGAAATTTAGTAATCGCAACATGGGGGTATAATAAAACAACATATACACTTGCGGATGGAAAGATAGAAAATCCATATAAAGGAACTGATACATTTCAAAATTCGGAAAGTTATACTTTATCAGAAATGGTAGTAGATTATAAACCATTGGTAAGTAAATATACACTTCCATTTGAAGTGTTAACAGCATTATTAGTAAATTCAGAAGATACCGAATTTGTGGAGAAGGTAGCAAATTTAGCTTTTAGTGCAAATATAGAGGTTACAATTGCAGAAGAAATGACAGAAACAAAAAAAACTTATGTTACAAATTATTATGAGACAATAAGAAATTATCAATATATTCGTATGTGTGCACCTGTAAGCGGTAACAGAAGCATAATAGAGGAATATAAATTCTTATCAGGTGATTCGAGTTGCGACACTTCTAGTGATGTTATAGATGATCTAAGTGGATTTTCTGAAGTAACTCCACCGAAAGATATACATGATTGTACATATAAGGATATAAATTTTACAAATAATCAGCCAAGCTATACGGTAAAGCAAGATATAATACTTAAAGATAACACATATAAATATGGTATAACAGATGCTGATACATGGTTTATGAAAGCAGAAAAAACTATAGATAAAAAAGTAACAATAGAAAATTTAGAGCAATCAGCAAGCAGAGTAGAAGATACGTATAAATATAATGAAACAAAAAGCAGTAAGAGAGCAAATATACCAAATTATATAAAAAGTAGTTACTTGGAAGAGTATTATAATAATAATAAACAAAGAATAGAAGAAATAGCAAGACAAAAAACAGAGCAACAGGCGAATTCACAAGTAGCAACACAACCTCATCCAATAGTGTCAATTGTACCAGGTAATGCAAATACAATAAAAATTGAATATAGTCAACAGATAAATCAGATTATTGATGGTAATGGAAAAAGATTTTCTGGTACGCATACAAAAAATCCGTCAACAGGATTTACAATTATAACTGTATCAGGCATAACTAGCAGTAGTTTAACACTTGTTGATTCGGGAAGAAATACATTTTCATATGTGAAAAATGCAAGTGGAGTGTGGGAGTTTAAAGGCTCTACACCAGCTATAGATGTAGATTATGACCAAATTACGATTAGATATAAAAGAACAGACACTGAAAGTTCAATAGCTTCTGGAAGTATAAAAACTAAGTATGAATTAGTGGAAGGAACTCCAACACAGACAATCTATGATAAAAAAGATGAAAAATTCTTAAAAGCATATGATGAGAGCTCAAAAGCAAAAGGAAATATGGCTAGCACACCAGGATGGTTAGAAGAGATGATAGATGAATATGATCCAAATTTTTCTACAATAATAATGTATTTATTGGATTCATATTATGGAAGAAACACCAGTGAATATGATATTGAAGGAATTAAAGGAATATATTCTTTAGGTGATTTTACTTCAATAATGAGTATACGAGGCGGTATGGTTGTAAAACTAGATGAACCACAAGCATTAAAAAAGCTTAACAAACAACAAATAACAGATGTAATAAGCAACTATTTTAAGGGTAAAGAAGCAAGAAGCAATTTCTCAGGAGTAGTAGATGACCTTGTTTATATACAAGATACGTATAAGGTAAATGCAATATTTGCAATGGCAATAATTCAAAAAGAGTCTAGTGGAGGAACCGGCTGGAACTTAATAGATAGAGAAACATATAACTGGGCAAGTATTAAAGGAAGCTATAACGGGAATTACGATGAAGATAGAAATGGCACAAAATGGAGAAAATATCCTAGTTTTAATGAAGCAACAAGGGATTTAGGAAAACTTATAGGTGAAGATGGTCCATATTTTAAGGATGGAAATTATACTGTAGAAACAATAGGAAATAAATATTGCCAGCCACCAGATGCATGGATAGATCAAATATCAAAGTATATAGTAGGAATGTATGAAAGCATTGGAGAATCTGTATATACATTTACAAGCGATGGAAACGATATGCAAAAGAAAGTAGCTGAGATAGCAATGAATTCTACACAATATGGTATACAACCTAATAAGGGTTATTGCCAAGGATGGGTAGCAGATGTATATGCAAAAGCAGGCGTTAATGGTGGACGTAGAATCTCGGCAAATACGGCAGTTTTAGCGGGAAGAAAGTGGGGAGTATCTAAAGACTGGAATACAATACAATTAGGTGCAACTGTATATGGTTATGCATATAAGTATGCTAATCAGTATGACTCAGCAGGACATGTTGGAATTTATATTGGTGATGGACTAGTTGCTCATAATATTGGGTATTTAAAAATAGACGATTTACAAGACTGGATAAAAAAATATGATGGCATGTGCTGGGGATGGAATGGAGGAATTGATTTGACAGGAGGAGCATTCCCAAGTAAAGGTGGACTTATGTAAAATTAAAATGGGAGAAATATAATGAAAAAGTTTATAAAGTTTACAATTATAATATTAATGATAACTATTATTTTGTTAATCTGTATAATAGGACTTTTTAAGAAAAAGGAAGAAAAAAGTATATATGAAGGAGAAGGAAAATCAAATTATATTACAATTGATAATCCATGTATTATAAAAAAAGTAGATGATAGAAATATGTTTTTTGCAGTTAAAAATATAGTGAAAGCATATTTGACTGCAATAGGAACGAATGACAACGCAAAACTAATGAATTTTATTTCTAATGATTATATAAAAGAAAATAAGATTAATGTTAATAATGTATTGTCTAATGTGCCTGATGAATCAATTGAATACACGGACAATTATGAATTTATAATAAATAAAATATATTTTTCAGAAGAAAACGATTTAATAAATACATATTTTATGGAAATATTCTATTACAATTTGAATAATAAGAAGAAGTATGAAACAAGATTAATGGTGCAACTAGATCCAGTTAATATGACATTTCAAGTGATTCCATATATATATATGAAAGAAAAAGGTTATGACAAATTAAGCATTGGTGATTCATATAGTGCAACAGTTAAAGAAGTTGCAAATAAAAAAGATAATACTTATAAAATGGTTCCAATTCCAAAAAATACGATGGCAGATAGATATTTTAGTATATATTTGGAATATTTAAAAAATGATAAAGAAGCTTCATATTATTTGCTAGATAAAGAATATAGAGAAAAAAGATTTGAAAACATAAATAAATATTTAGAATACATTAAGAAAGCAGATTTAGAAAATGCAGTAATAAGCAAATTCCAAGCATATGACTATGATGAATATACTGAATATGTGTGTATAGACATAGAGGGACGTTACTATATATTTAATGAAAGCGGTGTTATGGATTATTCAATAATGTTAGATACTTACACATTAGATTTACCAGAATTCTTAGAGAAATATAACTCGACAAATGAACAAGGAAAAGTTGTTTTAAATATACAAAAATTTATTGATGCTATAAATTCATATGACTATAACTATGCATATAACTGCTTGTCAACTGGCTTTAAAACAAATTATTTTAAAACTGTACAAGACTTTGAAAAGTATATAGAATCTACTTTATATGCAAAAAATGAAGTGTCTTATGAAAGTTTTGAAGAACAAAGCGGACTATATAAGTATAAAGTAAAAATAACGAACAAGGAAAATCAGACAGAAAGTACAACAAAAACATTTATAGTAAAACTAAATGATGGTACAGATTTTGAAATGTCATTTAATGTAGATTAAAAGGAGGTCTTAATATGGCAGAAAATGAAGCAATGGAAGGAAAAGATTTTGCAAAAGAAGAACAAGTTAAAGCTAAATTTGAGGAAATACTTACACAGATAATAAATGAGATGGAACATGACGAAGCAACAGTTACATTAGAGGGAGAAGCAGCAGATATTAATATAAATGTAAAAAAAGAAAAAGAAGTATACAATATTAGTTTGCTTGGTGAAAATATTGCAACAATAGATGAAAATAAACAATTCTCTTATGATATAAATGGTTTGGAGAATGTAAAACAAAAATTAGAAGACAAAAAAAATCCTGTTGCCAAATATGAAGACTTAGGACTTCCCGATATAGAATATTTAAAAGAACTAGAAAAAGATAAACAAAAAGAAGATGACGAACAGGAAAAAGAAAAAGAAAATCCAGATGATGAAGAAAAGGACGAAAATGAAAAAGACGAAGAAGAAAAACCAGATTTAGAAGATGACAAAGAAGAGGATAGAGAAGAAATTGCAGAAAAATATAATATTAATTCAAAAGATGTTATACATATAAAAAGAGATGAAGGAGAAAAAGTAACCGAGCATGACACTTTTGCTAATGCTGCAAATTTTGATAAAAAATATAAAGATATATACATGATAAGAGGAAAAGATCCATATTCTTGGAAAGCAATAGGAAAAGACAAGGACGGAAAAAAGGAAGAAATAGAAAATGAACAAAGTAAACAAACAGGGGGAAAGAATCCAGACATTACAATCAAAAAGTTAAGTGGAGAAAAAATAGAAGAAATAAAACCACTTGCTGTATACAAAATTGATTCTCAGACAGCATATGCTATAACAAGAAATGAGCACGGCCAAAGTGAGCTTATTTATTGTAGACAACAAGCGGGAGACGAAAAAAACTATTGGGGAATTAAAGTACCAGAAGCAGAAAGAAAAAATACTATACAAGAATCTGCAGATGCAAGAGAATTTTTGGATAGAAGAAACAATTCTAGTCAAGATTTGTCAGGCAAAGCAAAAGCTTTTGAAAAAGCAGATGATTTAGATAAAAGAGGAGTTCCTTCAAAAGAAAAAGGAGTACAAACATATGAAATAGAGGGAAACGAGAGACAGAATAGAGAAGTTACAAAAGAAGAAATAAAAGAAGATTTATATGAAAGATTAGGAATAAAGGAAAAAATGAAAGGTGCAATGCCGGGATATCTTGACTATATAGAAGAAAAAATAGACCAAAAGGCAGAAAGAATAATGAAATTATTAGAAGAAAATGATTCAATGACATATGAGGAAGCAGTGAACAGAGCAGAAAGAGAATCAGGAGAAAGAGAACAAGGAGGAAAAACACCAGACGAAGGAACAAGAAAAAGAGGCGAATAAATTTTAAATTAAAAAACTATTTTAAGCTAAACCAAAATTTTTGCATAAACTCCTAATAATAGCTAAAACTATTATTGGGAGTTGATTTTTTATGAAATTAAAGTCAAAATTAATTTTATGTGTAATGATTTTTTTCTTGATAGCAGGTATATTTACAAGCAGTTTAGCAATGAAAAACTATCAAACAGTAAGCACACCAACAGGTTTTGTTACTGCAACAACACTAAATGTAAGACAAGGACCACGGTACTAACTTTGGAGTAATAACAAAAGTGTATAAAAACCAATATATACGCTTATTTGCAAAAATAGGAGATTGGTATGTTGTACAAACGGATAATGATTATATTGGAGCAGTTAGCAGTAAATATATTAAACTAATATATCCTAATACTCGGAAGTGCTGGGAATAATTCTAACACAACAAAGCCAAATGCAAACAATACTACCAAAAGTGAACTTACAGCTGATGAACAAGAGGTATTTGATTTAATTAATGCAAAAAGGGTTGCTAATGGTTTATCTGCATTAAAAATAAATGACGAGGTACAAAATGTTGCAAGAATAAAGGCACAAGATATGGTCGATAATAGTTACTTTTCTCACACTTCACCAATTTATGGTTCGCCATTTGATATGATGAAAAAATTCGGAATAAGTTATAAAACAGCAGGAGAAAATATTGCAGGAAATTCAAGCAACAGTGGGGCTGTAAATGCGTGGATGAATTCAGAAGGGCATAGAGCAAATATTTTAAATAGCAGTTTTATTTATACAGGGATAGGTGTAGTAAAAAGCCCAAAATATGGGAAAATATATGTACAAATGTTTATAGGAAAATAAATTATAAAGTAGGGGCGTATTGAATACGCCCCAATTTTATAATATATCGCAAACAAAAATTTGCACAAACATATTGACAAATGTAAAATAATGGAATATAATTTGAAAAATTAAAAATGCATAATAAAAAGGAAGTGATAATATGGACGATGAAAAATTTAACTTAGTCAATGAAGAAGAGGTTGAATCAAAAAGTTATGAAGAATTACTAAAATTAGAAGAAGATCTAATGCATAATCCAGAAGCTACAGGATTAGACTTGGCATTTGTTACATCAGTTATAGTAGATAGGGAAAAAGAAATGGGAATAGATAATACTATTCCATGGGAACAGGTAATTGATGAATTATTAAAAGGAACTGAATTTGAAAATAATAACAGAAAAACATGCTCAACAAGAATTAATACAAATTAAATGGTATATTGCTCAAGATTCAGAATTTTATGCAAATAAAACAGTTAATGAAATAAATAAAAGAATAGAAAATTTATTATTTTTTCCAGAAATGGGGAAAGTAATAAATGAGAAACGAAACATAAGGCAAATTATATACAAATCATATAAAATTCTATATAAATTTGATTCAGAAAATATTTATATCTTACATATAATTCATCATTCTAGAGATATTTCAAATCTTAAAATTTAATTCAAAAATCTTTCAAGTTAAGAGAATTTTTTAAAACTAAATTATGCATTTTTAATGCTTTATTTAATAAAATTTAAAAGGTGATTTTATTGAATAATATAAAAAAAATAATAATTGGATTTATAATTGCATTAATGTGTGTTAATGTAAGCGTATTTGCGTACGAGATAGAAGAAGAAACGGACTATGTATGGTTAAAGGAAGAAATAGAAAATGTTTCTACAAATATTTCAAAAGAACCAAGCATTTTATCAAGAAGTGCAATTGCTTTTGATAGAAATTCAAAAACAATATTATATGGTAAAAATTATGACAAAGAAGTTCCAATGGCAAGCACAACAAAAATAATGACAGCAATAGTATTTGTAGAAAACAATAAAAACTTAAATGAAGAAGTAGAGGTTTGCAAACAAGCTGCAAACATAGGGGGCTCAAGGTTAGGACTAAAAACAGGAGACAAAATAACAAAAGAAGATTTATTATATGGATTGATGCTTTGCTCACGGAAATGATGCTGCGATACAAGTAGCCGTAAGCACTGCGGGAAGCGTAGAAAATTTTGCTAATTTAATGAATAAAAAAGCACAAGAGCTAAATTTAAAACATACTCATTTTATAACTCCACATGGATTAGATGAGGAGAAACATTATACAACTGCATATGAGCTTGCGTTAATTGCCGATTATGCATTAAATATTCAAAAAATTTCAGAGGTTGTAAGTACTAAAGTGCATAATGTAAATATAAATGGAAATATAAAAACAATAACAAATACAAATGAACTGCTTGGATATTTAGACGGTGTAAATGGCATAAAGACTGGATTTACAAATGGGGCAGGAAGATGCCTAGTAACGTCAGTAACAAGAAATGGATTTAATATTATAACAGTTGTACTAGGAGCCGATACTAAAAAAATAAGGACAAAAGATTCTATCAATTTAATAGAGTACATATATAAAAACTATGAAATAGTAAATCTAGAAGAATTGGTTAATAATGAATTTGAAAAATGGAAAAAAGTAAATGAGAATAGGATTATTGTAAATAAAGGTGAAAAGCAAAGTGTAAAATTAGGTTTAGAAAATTTTAAATATAAATTATATCCAATAAAAAAAGAAGAAATTGATAATATAAGAATAAGTATAAATTCTTTAAAATATTTAGAAGCACCAGTAGAAGAAAACACTAAAATTGGAAAAGTCACACTACAAATTGGCGATAGTAATGTGGAAAGTATAGATATAATCACAAAAAATATAGTAAATAAAAAAAGTGCAAGATATTACTTTATAGAATTAATAGGAAATTTTAAGAATGTATATATGCAATTAATTGCATAAGTAAAAAAATAAAGACTTTGAAAAAAGTCTTTATTTTTTGGAGGCGACACCCGGATTCGAACCGGGGAATCAGAGTTTTGCAGACTCGTGCCTTACCACTTGGCTATGTCGCCGAATATTTAAGATATGATATAATTTATTCACTTTTAATTAAAATAGTACCAAATAACAATAAAAAAGTTAATAGTGAACAACTAAAAATCTGGAGCGGGAAACGGGGCTCAAACCCGCGACCTCTGCCTTGGCAAGGCAGCGCTCTATCAACTGAGCTATTCCCGCAAAAATTAAAGCATAACTATAATAGCAAATTTATATAAAAAAGTCAATAGAAAAAATTGGATTTAATTGCTAAAATCTTTTTTACATAATGTGTTGATAAATAACTTAAAATATTGTATAATTAGTATGTATTATTGGATATGGCGTTTAAAAGCATGCTTACTTTAGTAAAAATACTAAAGGGATTTTTATACATATAAAAAGGCTGTATAACTACGGGAATAAGCCAAAAGAACAAGAAAATGAAAAAATTATTATACACATAAAAAAATGTCATGAAAATGTAATATTTAATGCTAATAAAAAACAAAACTCTAAAAAATGGCTTCCGTAAAGGCTTAAAGGACGTTTTTTTACAAAAGAAAAATGCCTAAAAAAGAGGTATTGATTTAATTTTAAAAAAATTTATAATATATATAGTTAGTATTTTGTAAGAAGGAAGGTAAATTATGAAAAGGATTAAGATTTTATTAATGGCATTAATAGTAGCTTTGATTTCAATAGCGGTACTAAACCCAAATGCGATATATGCAGCAGAAGAAAAAAGGGACCTTACATATCAAAGAACAAGACCATATAGTGAAGATAATGGAGATAATAACATAGACAATGAAGAATATACCTTCGCTAGACATAAAGATGGTCAAGAATTTAAGTATTCAATAGTAAAGATATTTGATTATAATAAAAGAGAATTAGAAACTCCATATAAAAAATTCGAAGATAGCTTTTATTGTATAAGAGGAGGAAAGGGCTTTGGTAGTGTGGAATTTGGTGACAATAGTTCTGCAAACTCAACAAAATATACAGTAATAGAAAATATGAAATCTAATGCTAATGAGGTAATTGCCAAGTATAAAGAATTATATAATATTAACCTAGATAGAACAGAGAACATTACTTTTAATGAGAAAACATATAACAATGTTAACATATATAATGCAATGCTATGGATAGCAGATAATGCATATTTACCAGTAAATACAGATAAATACAATGCACAAGAATATAAAACAGAATTACTAACAAAAATAGGAATTGCAAAAGTAAACCAAGGTATGATAACAGATGATGATTTAGAAGTAATTCAACAGTTAGCTTTTTGGTATTTTGCAAATTATGATGAAAACGGAAAAAATGAATCAGTATCAACAACAAATCCAACACCAGTTAATTGGCTAGCTATAAATGAAAGTAATGATGTGTTTGGAACAAGAAGGGCAAACTATTTAAACAGAATATATCAATATTTTATAGAAGGAGCATTAAAAGAAGGCTCAGATTCAACTAGCACAATAAGAGAAACAACTAATAGTGATAGTGTAAATATAGAATTTGATAAAAATATAAAATTTGGAGTAGAAGATAAAAGTAGTACAGGAACAAAGCCAAATCCATATGAAAACTATTATCTAATAGGACCATTTAAAATTACAACAAATGATGCAAGATACAACGATTTTGAATTAGCATTAAAAGACGGGAAAGGAAATATTGTTAATCAATACTTCTATTTTGAACAAACAGAAGATACATTAAAAAGAATGCAAATTTTTGATGTTATAAATTCAACAGGAAATAAAGTTGAATTAGAAAAAGTTACATATAATAATGAATATTATATTAAATTATATAAATCAGCAATGGAATTTGTTGATATAGACTGCTCAAAATTTTCACTAAAAGTATCAAAAACAGGAAAATGGGCAACAGCAAATTTCTTGTATGCTACAGGAAATGACCAAGCGGTAATTGAAATAAAAAGAGATAAAGCAGAGGCAGAAGATGAAATATCAACAGAAGTACCAAAAAGATTTGACTTAGCACTACGTAAATTTATAACAGCAATTAAACGTGCAGAAAAAAATATAGAAGTTGCAGATAGAACACCAAGAGTAGATACAACAACTTTAATAAATGGTATTAAAGATGATAGAACAGGAGAGGTAGAGTATACAGCAACATACACTCATCCAAAAGACAAACAAAAAGTAGAAACAGGAGATATAGTTACATATAAAATAAGAGTGTATAATGAGGGACAGGTAGATGGAACAGCAACAGAAGTAACAGATTACTTGCCAGCAGGCCTAGAGTTAGTGGCTGGAAGCGCAATAAATACTAAATATGGATGGAAAACAGGAGAACAAATAACATTAAAAGATGGTTCAAAAGTGACACCAATAACATCTAACTATTTAAAAGATACAACTATAAAAGCATTTGACAGAACAAAAACATCAGAAACAACAGAAGGCATTTGGCAAAAAGCAGAAAAAGGCGAAGGCGGATTATATTATGCAGATTTAGAAGTAGAATGTAAAGTTGTAGCAATAGCAAGTGGAGTAGAGCAAAACCTAAGAAATATAGCAGCAATAACAGTAGATAGCGGAGATGATGATGACTCTGTACCAGAAAAACCAAATTTAGATGATTACACTCCACCAACAGACAATAGCACATATCAAGAAGATGATGATGACTATGAAGATTTAGTTTTACCAGGAAAAACATTTGACTTAGCATTAAGAAAATATATAACAGAAGTTAATGGTACAAAACTAGAAGATACTAGAGTACCAGATATAGATGTAACAAAACTAGCAAGTGGAGAAGCAACAACAGCAGACTATAAGCATAAAAAGTATCCAGTTGAAGTAAAAACAGAAGATATAGTAACATACAGATTTACAGTATATAATGAAGGCGATATAGAGGGTTATGTATATTCTATAACAGATTATTTACCTCAAGGGTTAGAATTTGATGCAAAATCAAATCCAGAGTTTATAGAAGCTAAAACTTCAGGTGAATACACAGCAGAAGAATTAGAAGGTAAAGAATATATATATAGTATAAATAAGGAAAAAAATACAATTACAATATCTAAGATTCCAGCGCAAGGAGAAACAGGACTACAACCATATTTATTTGGCTTAAATCCATTTGACGGAGAAAAACTAGATAGTAAATCAATAGATATTAAATTTAAAGTTTCTGCAGAAACTTCAGCAAATGATATGGTTTTAACAAATATTGCAACAATGGACTATACATCAGCACCAAGACCACAAGAAGAAAAAATTAAAGATAGAGATTCTAAACCAGAAAACTTTACTGAGCCAACAGCAGAAGATTTATTAGAGCCATTACCAGGATATAAAGGAAACGAAGAAAATAAAAATGATTTAACAGATTCTAAATATCATTATAAAGGTCAAGAAGATGATGATGATTTTGAGAAAATAATTATAAAAGGAACACCTTTTGACTTATCACTTCGTAAATTTATAACAAAACTAAATGGAACAGAATTAAAAGATGAAAAAGATAGAACACCAAAAATAAATACAAGTAAGCTAAATACAATAGATTCGACAACAGGAAAGAAAATAACAACAGCAGAATATGTTCATCCTAAAGATGCTGTAACAGTAAGAAAAGGAGATATAGTTACATATAAAATAAGAGTATATAATGAAGGCGATAGAAATGGATATGCAACAGAAGTAACAGACTACTTGCCAGAAGGACTAGGTTTCTTACCTAACTATACAAATAACAGCATTTGGTCAATACCAAAAACAACAGATGAAGCAACAGGAAAAGAAGTATTGCCAGAGGGAATTGAAATAAAGAACTTAGTTGGAGAAAATGGTTTCTATAAAGACGAATCAGAAATAAACAAAGATAAAATAAAACTAGAGGACTTTAAAGATCCAATAACAGGTGAAGTGCCAACAGATTATAGCCAAATACAAATAGTAACAGGCGAAAGAGCAGCAATATCAACAAAAGCATTAAAAGAAAAATTAATTAAAGCATATAAATCACAAAAAGCTGATGAAGACTTATGGCAACAAAGTACAAATGATGAAAAAGATGGATTATTCTATCAAGAAGTTGAAATAACATGTATAGTTTTAAAAGAAAACACATATAAAGGAATACTAAAAAATGTTGCAGAAATAACAGAAGAATATGATGAAAATGGAAACAAAATAGAACAAAAAGGTGATGACAGAGATTCTGAGCCAAAAAATGTTTATGAAGATGATAAACATACACCAGGCAAAGAAGAAAATGGATATACACCAGGTGAACAAGATGACGATGATTTTGAACAATTACAATTAAAATATTTTGATTTAGCACTTCGTAAATTTATAACAAAAGTAGATGGAGAAGCACCAGAAGCATCAAGAGAACCAGTGCCAGATGTAAGTACATTAATAGATGGAACATATGATAGAAATGGCAAAAAAGAACATACAGCAACATATAATCATCCAAAAGATCCATTATGGGTAAAAAACGGAAGCAAAGTAGAATATACAATAAGAGTTTACAATGAAGGCTCAGAAGATGGATATGCATATGAAGTTTCAGATGATATACCTAATGGATTAGTATTTGAAGCAGATGATGCAACAAACAAAGCATATGGCTGGGTAATGTATAGAGAAATGACAGAAGGCGATGAAAACATTGCTAAAGAAGACATTATAGAATATAATGGTAAAAAATATGTTATAACAACAAAAGCAGAAGAAGCAACAATGATAAGAACAAGATACTTAGAAAAAACATTAATAAAAGCATTTGACCCAGAAACAAAAACATTAAGTTATGCAGACGTAAAAGTAGTATTTACAATAAAAGAACCAAAAGACTTTGATAAGGATAGAGTAATAATAAATCAAGCACAAATTACAGAAGATAGTGGGGATGACGAAGATTCAACACCAAACGAATGGCAAGATGAAGACGACGAAGATATAGAAAAAGTACGTATACCAATCTTTGATTTAAGCTTATTAAAATGGGTAACACAATCAGTAGTAACAGTAGATGGAAAAACAACTACAACAAATACTGGATTTAAACCAAATAAAGGCTTAACAGAAAGCACTGGAGAAGGAATAAGAAACAACAACGAACCAGAACCAATAGCAAAAGTAGAATTAGACAAGAAAAAATTAAATAAAACTGTTGTTAAATTTGTATACAAAATAAGAGTAACAAACGAAGGAGAAATTCCAGGATATGCAACAGAAGTAACAGACTATATTCCAGAAGGATTAGAATTCCATGTAGAGGATGGAAACAACAAACAATATGGATGGGTAAAATCTGGAGATGATAAAATAGTAACAAGAGCACTAGAAACTGTATTATTAAATCCAGGAGAATCAAAAGAACTAGAAATAACATTCAGATGGATAAATAGTGAAAAGAATCTAGGACAAAAAATAAATATAGCAGAAATATCAGAAGATGCAAACGACTACAATACAGATGACATAGACTCAACACCAAACAACAAAGAAAATCCATATAAAGAAGAACAAGAAGACGATGACGACTTTGCATTAGTAATTCTATCAATAAAAACAGGTGCAACACAATTTATGAGTTACTTTACATTAATAACAATAACACTTGCAATCGTAGGTGGAGGAATAATCTTAATAAAGAAATATGTATTAAAGTCATAAATGAAATAAGAAGAGATTAGAATTTAATTCTAATCTCTTCTTATTGTATAGGAAAAATCGACTTTTATCTTGACCTCATGTAAGATTTTTCCGTATACAACAAGGTTAGGCTACCTTAAAACGCCCGAACGAAGTGAGGGATGAATTCCAATTTGTATTATAATGGAAATTTTTTAAATTTATTTACAAATATAATTTTATTATGTTATAATCTGTTTTATAAGGAGAAGATAGAATGAATCAAATATTATCAACAGAAGATCCAAATAAAAAGAAGACAAAACAAAAAATGAATTCACCAGAATTTAATAAAATAGTTAAAGTTTTTGCTATTGCAATTTTTATTTTTGGCGCAGCTTTGATAGGCGTTTATTCATACAAATTAATAAATAAAAGTAAGATAAATAAAATAGCAAAACCAGAAATAGTTTTAGACCAAGTGGAAGATGAAGCTACAATTTCTGCAAAGGCTGAAGGCGGAATAGAAAAAATCACATATTATTGGGATTTGAATGATAAGACTGAAAAATCATTAAACGGAACAAGTGAATACAGTGAGTCTATTGCAATACCAAAAGGAACAAATACTTTAACTGTAAAAGTAATTGATAGAAATGCTCAAGAGTTTGAAACAAGTAAAGAATATACAGGAACAAAAGACACAGAAAAGCCATTAATAGACTTGGACAAAACAGATGGAACAAATATAACAGTAACAGATGAAACAGAACTTGCATATGCAACATATAGATGGGAAGATGAACCAGAAGAAAATACTGTTAAAGTAGAAGCAGAACCAAAAGAAGGAGAAACTGTTGCTAAGGAAATTAATATAAAAATAACTGCCAAAAAAGGAACAAATACATTAATAATTACAGCGGTTGATGCTGCTGGCAATACAGAAATATCAAGAAAAACATATGTGGGAAAAACAGACCCAGAAATAGACGTTTATAGAGAAGGAGATAAATTATATTTAAAAATTACTCATGAACTTGGATTTAAAAAAGTTGAGTTTTCAGTAAATGGACAAACTTTAGCATATGATCAAAACTTTAGTGGATATGATGCTACAAAGAAAGAGTTATTCTATTATTTCAATTTAAAAGAAGGAAAGAATGAAGTAGCAATAGTAGCAACAAGTAATGAAGATACACAAAAAACATATGTAGGGCAATGCCAGTACCCATAAAATACTAATGATAGGAGAAAAAGATGATTAAAGAAATACATATTATAGACTGTAATAATGATTTAATAATGACGTTAAGAGAACTATTTGAAGAGGAAAGAGCATTTAGATTTAGAAATATAAATCCAGATAAATTAGAGCTTTCTCTAAAAAGTATTCCAAGTCTTATAATAATTAATGAAGAATCAATTAATGAAGATGTATTAGAATTATGCGAAAAAATAAGAAAAAATGAGGATAATAGTATTACTCCTATAATAGTAATAACAGCCGATGATTCAAAAGAGCATAAAATAGATATTTTAGAAAGATCAGTAGAATATGTTATTTCAAAAAAAGAGATTAAAGATTATTTGTATTATATAATAAAAAATCTATCAAGATTATTAACTGTAAATAGAACCGTTAGTCCGCTTACAGGATTACCAGGGAATTTGCCAATACAAACAGAACTTAAAAAAAGACTATTAAAAAAAGAACCATTTGTTGTATTGTATATTGATTTAGATAACTTTAAAGCATACAATGACGTATATGGATTTTTAAAAGGCGATGAGATAATAAAATTAACTGCAAAAATAATAACAAAACACATACATGCATTAGAAAGTACAGATGCATTCGTTGGCCACATAGGTGGTGATGATTTTGTTGCAATAACAAATGATGATATAGACTATGAAGCAATATGTCAAGATATAATTGCAGAGTTTGACGTGGAAGTTTTAAAGCTTTTTAACGATACAGATATAGAAAGAAAATACATAGAAGTTCAAAACAGAAAAGGAGTAATGGAACAATTTCCACTAACATCTATTTCAATAGGAGTCGTGGTAGCAGATGCAAAGAGATTTTCAAATACTTTAGAAATAGGAGAAGTAGGAGCACAGGTTAAGCATCTATCAAAAACAACAATGGGAAGTTCTTATGCTATAGATAGAAGAGAAGAAAATGATTAATAAAAAGAATAACATTAAAAAACACTTCATATATATTTTATATGAGGTGTTTTTTATGGTAGTAATAAATAGAAAAAAGATAATATTTTGGGCGGGAATAATTGCGACATTTATGTTTTTGTATTCAATTACAGCATACAATGTAAATAATACAAAAAATAAAACAGTTGCAACAGTGGCTTTACCAGTAAATAATAAAGTGATTGTAATAGACGCAGGACATGGAGTTCCAGATGAAGGTGCTCAAAGTAGTAATGGAACAACCGAAGCAGAAAGTAATTTAAAAATAGCGTTAAAAGTGCAAAATCTGCTAGAACAATCTGGCGCAACTGTAATACTTACACGCTCAGATGAAAATGCAATATATGATTTGGACAGTAATACATTAAAACAAAAAAAGATATCAGATATTCATAATAGAGTAAAAATAGGCAATGAATCAAGTGCAGATATATTTGTATCAATTCACTTGAACAAAATACCACAGCAACAATATTGGGGATGGCAAACATTTTATAAGCAAGAAAGCCCAGAAGGGCAAAAACTAGCAACATGCATACAAAACAGTTTAAATCAAACAATACAAAAGCAGAATGATAGAGTGCCATTAAAAATAGATAATGTATATATAATAAAGCATGTGGAAATACCAATAAGTATAGTAGAGTGTGGCTTCTTGTCAAATCCAGAAGAAGAACAACTGTTACTAACAGATGATTATCAAACAAAACTAGCTTGGGGAATATATACTGGAATAATGGATTATTTTTATAATATGTGATAAAATAGCCCTGATGAAAAATGTTCATCAGGATTTTTTTTAAAGGATGAAGATATGAAAAATTATATTAATGTTATTGGAGGGGGATTAGCTGGCTGTGAGGCCGCTTACCAGATTGCTAAAAGAGGTATTAAAGTAAAATTATATGAGATGAAACCTAGTGTTTTTTCTCCCGCACATTCGAATAATAATTTAGCAGAGATTGTTTGCAGTAACTCTTTTAAATCAAATGCAATTACAAATGCATGTGGATTACTAAAACAAGAGTTAAGAGAACTTGACTCACTTCTTATAAAATGTGCTGATTTAACAGCTGTTCCCGCAGGACAAGCGTTAGCTGTAGATAGAGATGAATTTTCTAAATTAGTAACTAAAAAAATAGAAGAAAATGAAAATATAGAAATTATAAGAGAAGAATTTATAGGCAATTTAGAAAAAGATGCTATAACTATTATCGCAACAGGACCACTTACATCAGACAAAATGGCAGAACAAATTTTAAAAATAACAGGGGAAAATAAGTTATATTTTTATGATGCTGCTGCACCAATTGTGGAAAAGAGCAGTATTAATATGAATATTGCTTTTTATGGAGATAGATATTCACAGGAAAAGAAAAAAGAAGAAAGTATGCAAGAATGGAAAGAAAGACTAAAAAAGCAAGAAGATACAAGCTATATAAATCTTCCGTTTAATGAAGAGGAATATTTAAGATTCTATAACGAACTTATAAACGCGGAGGTTGTAACTCTACATGAGTTTGAAAAAAGAGAAATTTTTGAAGGATGTATGCCAATAGAAGTAATGGCAAAAAGAGGGGAAGATACAATTAGATTTGGACCATTAAAACCAGTTGGCTTTGATGATCCAAGAACAGGTAAAAGGCCATATGCAATTGTACAATTAAGACAAGATAATACTAGCGGTACATTATATAATTTGGTAGGATTTCAAACTAATTTAAAATTTGGAGAGCAAAAAAGAGTATTTTCTATGATACCAGGACTAGAAGATGCAGAATTTATAAAATATGGTGTTATGCACAGAAATACATATATAAATTCACCAAAATTGTTAAACAAAGAAGGTAATTTAAGAACTAATAATAATATTTTCTTTGCGGGACAAATAACAGGAGTAGAGGGATATGTAGAATCAATTGCGTCAGGTTTATTTGCTGGAATAAATGCAGTAAAAGAACTAAAACAAGAAGAAAAAATAATTTTCCCAAAAGAAACAGTAATAGGAGCATTAACAAATTACGTTTCTTCACCAAATGAAAAATTTCAACCAATGAATGCAAATTTTGGAATATTACCTCCACTAGAAGAAAAAGTTAAAGATAAAAAGAAGAGATATGAGAAAATGGCCGAAAGGTCTTTGAATAAGATTATACAATAGTAAAGATATTACACAAGCATTACAGATATGTTAAAAAACAATGACTTTACATAAAACCATTGTAAAAAATGTTAAATTATGTTAAAATATATTATATGAGTGTCATATTAGGAGGTAAAATATGAATAAATGGGAAGATAAATATGAAAAATTAAAAAATGGAGAATTTGATGCAAGAATAGATGAGTTGAAAGATAAAGCAAACAATAAAACAGCAACAAAGGAAGAATATAAGGAATATGAAAAACTATCAAAATCTAAAAATAATTTAGGAAAAGTAGAAAATGTATTAGAATACAGAGAAAAACTAAAAGAAGAGTTAAATGAATTAAAACAAGAAGTTGAAACAAGAAAAGATGCTGTTTTAGCAAATCAAGAGTCTAAGAAACTTGAGAAAGAGTTAGTTAAAATAACTGAAGAAATAATAAAAACAGAAAAAGAACTAAAAGATCCAGAAATTAAAGAAGATAGAAAAAATGAATTACTTGCAAAAAGAGAAGAATTATATGGAAAAAGAGATGAAAACAATTCTAGATATGCAAAAGCTCAAAAAGCCCTTGAAGGAGAATTTAGTAGAGAAGGTGAATTAAAGAATTTATCAAAAAAAGAAATAGAAGATAAAGCACTTCTATTAAAAACAAGAATGAGCAAATGTAATATGGTTGCTAAAAACTTACTAAATGGTGCTAGTTGGGATACTATAGATTTAAAATTAGATAATTGGGACAAAAAGTATACAAAGAAAAAAGATGTTGAAAAGACAAAAGCTGAGAACGAAAATTCAGGTAAAGAGGGAGAAGTATCTGCAAAACCTTCTTTAGAAAATAAGTTAGGAGAATTTTCAGAAGAAGATTTAATTTCTGACTCAAGTGCAGAAAAATACAAAAAAACAAACAATTAATGTCTGAAGATAAACATCCTAGATTAACTAAAATTAAAAATTGGTTTAAAAAGATATTAAAAAAAGAAGAAAAGATGCTACCAGAGCCAGAAGAAAAGGGAAAATCAGAAAAAATTAAAGCGGCAAGCGCATTAAATAAAACTGAGGAGTCTAAAGAACAAGACGAAGACAAGTCTTTTAGAGAATATATAAAAGCAGTAGCAGAAAAAGGCATGGACGGAGTTTCAATGGAAGAAAAAGTAGCAAAACAAGAAAAAGCAGAAAGAAAGCTTGCTGAAATGAGAAAAGCAAACAGAGCCGCAGAAGCAGAAAAATTTGGACAAGATTATGCAGAAAAATCAGATTATAGAAATAAAGATGATGGTGAAGAAAGATAAAATTAATAAAGCTCATATAAAAATATGGGCTTTATTTTTTTGCAAAAAAATTAAAAAAACTTTGCAAAAAGTATTGCATTTTATAATCTAATCGTATAAAATAAGTTCAAAGTGGAGCGAAGTGGAGGAAAGTGGAATAAAAATCCTCAAAAGTGAAGAGAGGTGGAACATTTGTTAATAGGCGAATATGAGCACTCAATTGATACAAAAGGTAGACTTATAATGCCTTCTAAATTAAAAGAAGACATTGGAGAAAAGTTTGTTATAACACAAGGCCTAGATGGATGCTTGTTTGTATATTCGCGGAAACGAATGGAAAAACTTCGAAGAAAAATTAAGAACATTTCCACTTACAAATAAAGATGCAAGAGCATTAAAAAGATTTTTCTTAGCAAGAGCTACTGAATGCGAACTTGATAAGCAAGGAAGATTTTTAATAAATAGCAATTTAAGAGAGTTTGCAGGATTAGAAAAAGAAGTAGTTATAATAGGAGTATTAGACAAAATAGAAATTTGGAGCAAAGAAAAATGGCTTAAATATAGTGAAGAAGAAAATTTAGCAGCTGATGAAATTGCAGAAAGAATAGAAAACTTAGGTATATAACTTGGAAAAGTTTATATAAAACACAAAAGATAAAAAACAAGATACGAAAGATTAAATTATTAAATACAAAAGAAAGAAAAAATACTAAAGAAAAGAATACAAAAGATAAAAGAAGTACTAAAGAAAACTAGTACAAAAGAAAAATTTAAAAAACACCAAAGAAAATATTCTAAAAATAAATTACACAAAAGATTACAATTATAATTTACTTAACAAGTAAAATTATACACACTAAAGAAAAAATATTAAGTACAAAAGAAATCAATACGACTTTTTAAGAGGGGTTGTAAAAAAACACACAAAAGAAAAATGGCGAAAGCCAAAAGAAACAAAAGAATTATATAAACAAAAGAGGAAGACAGTTGGTACATATATTTTTACCAACTGTTTAATGCTATTTTTTTAGTTGAGGTTTAAATTGGAAAAGATAGAATTTAATCATGTATCAGTATTACTAAATGAATGTATAGAAAATTTAAATATAAAACCAGACGGAATATATGTAGACGGAACAATGGGCGGTGCTGGGCACAGCTTAGAAATAGTAAAAAAACTTTCTGAAAAAGGTATGCTTATTGGAATAGACAGAGATGAAGAAGCTTTAGCAGTAGCAAAAGAAAGATTAAAAGAGTTTAACAATGTGAAATATGTACATGATAATCATGACAATATAGATGAAATAATTAAAAATTTAAATATAAAAGGCGTAGATGGAATTTTACTAGATTTAGGAGTTTCTTCATATCAAATAGATGAAAAAACAAGAGGATTTACATATATGGATGACGGACCTCTAGATATGAGAATGGATAAATCTCAGAAACTTACAGCCGAATATATAGTAAATAACTACAAGGAACAGGATTTAGCAAGAATAATATTTGAATATGGCGAAGAGAAATTTTCTAGAAAGATTGCAAGAAATATTTGCGAATATAGAAAAAATAAAAAGATAGAAACAACTGGAGAACTTGTAAAAATAATAGAAAAGAGTATTCCAGGTAAATTTAGAGAAAAAAATTCTCATCCAGCCAAAAGAACATTTCAAGCAATACGTATAGAAGTAAATAATGAAATAGAACCTTTGTACAATACGATAAAAAATTCGATAACAGCTTTAAATAGTAAAGGAAGATTATGTGTAATAACTTTCCATTCACTAGAAGATAGAATGGTAAAAAAAGCATATGTAGATGCAGAGGGAAAATGTACTTGTCCAAAAGATTTACCTTACTGTGTGTGTGGAAATGTAAGTCTTGGTAAAATTATAACTAAAAAACCAATTTTACCAACAGAAAAAGAAATGCAAGAAAATTCAAGAAGTAGAAGCGCAAAATTAAGAGTATTTGAAAAGATATAAAATATATAATGAATTTTGAAGGGGGTGTATAAAAGTGCCAAGAAATTTTAGTAAATATCAATATGAAACAAGTCCAAGAAAACTTGAGCCAGAATATACGCCTGTAAAAAATCCATATAAAAAGAAAAAAACAACAGCAAGAAAAGTACAAACAACAAATAAAAATAAAGTAAATGAAATAAAAAAGAGAAAAATGAAAGTAATAAAATATATAGCAATAGGTTTTTTAATAATTTTTGGTATAAGTTTAAGAAATTCACAGATAGACGAGAATTTTGCTAAAATACAAGACTTGAAGTCGGAATTAGCAGAAGTGGAAAAACAAAATGCTCAATTGGAAGTAGCAATAGAAAATGGAATGAATTTAAACAACCTAGAACAAGAAGCAAAAACACAATTAGGAATGCAAAAATTAAATTCAAAACAAACAATATATATGACACTTCCAAAAAATGATTACATTGAACCAGCCTCAGAAGAAGTGGTAATAGACGAAAAAGAGTCTCCTTTTAAGGTAATAATAAATACAATTAAGAATATATTTAAATAAGATTAGTATTAGATAAATAAATAATACTAATCTTATTTTTATTATATTAGGAGAGCTTATGAAACCTACAAATATTAAAAGAAAAAGAAGATTAAGAAATATGATATTTATTACCTCTATATTATGCTTTTTACTGATTGTAAGAATTGGGGTAATACAGTTCGTGCAAGGTTCGGAATTACAGTCAATGGCGTATTCCCAACAAACATTAAATAGAAAAATAAATCCTAAAAGAGGGACAATATATGATAGTACTGGCAAAAATGTATTAGCAGTAAGTGCTAGTGTGGAAACGGTTTCTGTAACACCTAAAAATATAGCTCCACAAAACAAGGAAAAACTAGCCAAAAAGATGGCAGAGATATTTGATCTAAATTATGAAAATGTTTTAAAGAAAGTAAGTAAAAGAAGTTCGATAGAAACAATTGTAAAAAAAGTTGATAAAGAAAAAACAAATGAACTTAGAGTTTGGCTAGATGAAAATAATATTGTAACAGGGGTTAATATAGATGAAGATACAAAAAGATATTATCCATATGGCACACTTGCATCTAATGTTATAGGGTTTACAGGAAGTGACAATCAAGGTCTGGAAGGAATTGAAAGTAGATATGATAGCATATTAAAAGGCGAACAAGGGAAAATATTAAAATTAACAGACGCCACAGGTTCTGAGCTAGGTACGGCAGGAGAAGATTATGTGGAAGCGGTGAATGGAGATGATTTAATATTATCAATAGATATGACAATACAGGCTATTGCAGAAAAATATTTGGCACAGGCTTGTGTTGATAATGTTTGTACAGGTGGAGGGAATATAATAATATCAAATCCAAAAACTGGTGATATTTTAGCAATGGCTAATTATCCAAATTATAATTTAAATGAACCATATTTAATAAATGAAGAAGATTTAAAGATTGTATGGGATGACTTATCTGCAGGAGATAAATCAAATGCACTTGCTCAAATGTGGAGGAATAAAGCAATATCAGATACTTATGAGCCAGGGTCTACATTTAAGCTTGTAACTGCATCAGCTTCATTGGAAGAAGGAATAACTGATACAGATAGGGCTGGAGAGTTTTGCTGTACTGGTTCTATAAATATTGCAGGAACGAGAATAAAATGCTGGAGATATTATAGACCACATGGAGCAGAAAGTTTAAGGCAAGCGTTAATGAATTCTTGTAATCCAGTTTTTATAGGACTACGGACAAAAATTAGGAGTGGAAACATATTATAAATATTTAGAGAAATTTGGGTTGCTTTCCAAAACGGGAATAGATTTGCCAGGAGAAGCAGGAAGTATATTTTTAAAAAAAGAAAAAGTTGGCCCAGTGGAACTTGCTACAATATCATTTGGTCAAAGATTTGAAGTAACACCAATACATATGCTTACAATGTTATCTACAATTGCAAACAATGGGAAAAAATTTACGCCAAGATTAGTAAAGGCGACAATAGATAGTAAAACGGGAGAAAGACATGATATAGAAGTAAAACAAGGAGAACAAGTAATATCAGAAGAAACAGCAAAAAAAGTGCTTAGCATGATGGAATCTGTTGTATCAGAGGGAACAGGAAAAAACGCTAGAGTAAGTGGATATTCTATTGGTGGAAAAACAGGGACATCAGAAGACGGAGTAAATACTGGAAAATATGTAACGTCATTTGTTGGAGTAGCAGATATACCAGATCCAGAAGTTGCAATTATAATTATTTTATATAATCCAACTGGAGAAGGAGGACACCAAGGAGGTGCAATAGCAGCACCAATAGCTTCACAAGTTTTACGGAGAAGTATTACCATATTTAGAAACAAAAAAACAAGAAGAGGAAGTAATAGAAACAGTAACAATGCCAGAAGTGACTGGAATGTCTATAACTGATGCAAAAAAAGCATTAAAAGAATTAGGGCTAGAAGTAGAAATTATAGGGGAAGGAGAAACAGTAGGAGATCAATTACCTAAAACCGGAATAAAAATAAATACAAGAACAAAAGTTACAATTTATGCTAATTAGACAAATTGCAATTTGTTTAATTAAATATTCAATTTTACTATACAAAACGCAAAATTAATTATATAATACATGTGTATCAATAAAATTAGGGATAAATAATTTTACCCTTTGTATTAAAAACAAAAAAAGGAGAAGATAAAAATGAAATTAAAATCATTATTAAATGGAATTGAAGGCTTGAAGGCCAAAGGAAATCTTGATACAGACGTAAAAGGAATTACACATAATTCAAAAAATGTAAAGGAAGGAGATATGTTCATTGCAATAAAAGGATTTGACACAGATGGGCACAAATACATAAAGGATGCAGTAGAAAATGGCGCAAAGGTAATTGTAATACAAGAAGGCGAAACAATAAAAAAATCAGATATTAAAGATGATACAATAGTTATTTCTGCTCCAGATACAAGAATTGCTACATCAAAAATAGCTTGCAATTTTTACAACAATCCATCTTCAAAATTTACATTGATAGGAGTAACAGGAACAAAAGGAAAAACAACTACAACTTTTATGATTAAAAGAGTGTTAGAAAAAGCTGGTCACAAAGTTGGTTTAATAGGAACTGTTGCAAATTATATAGGAGACAAAAATTTAGGAGAAAGTTCTAGAACAACACCAGAAAGTTTAGAATTACAAAAACTTTTTGCAGATATGGTAGAGGCAAAAATAGATACAGTAGTTATGGAAGTTTCTTCACAAAGTTTAAAATTACATAGAGTAGATGATTGCCAATTTGATATAGGATTATTTACAAACTTTTCTGAGGATCATATTAGTCCAAAAGAACATCCAGATATGGAAGACTATTTTAATTCAAAATTGAAATTATTTGATATGTGCAAAATAGGATTTATAAATGCAGATGACTTTAATGTATTAAAAGTAAAAAAATTAGCAAAAAATTGTGACATAAAAACATATGGTATAGACAATGCAGCTGATTTATTAGCAAAAGATATAACAATAACAAATTCAAGTGTAGATTTTAAAGTAAAAATAGGACAAAAAAATGAAAGAGTAAAAACAGGAATACCAGGAAGATTTAGTGTATATAATTCATTAGCAGCAATAAGTGTAGCTTTAAAATTTGGAATAGATGCAGAAACAATTAAGGAAGCTTTAGTTGATGTTAGGGTTCCAGGAAGAAGTGAACTTGTACCAAATAAAAAAGACCTTACAATAATGATAGATTATGCTCATTCACCAGAAAGTCTACAAAATATTTTATCAGCAGTAAAAGTATATACAAAAGGAAGAGTAATTTCTGTATTTGGTTGTGGAGGAGATAGAGATCATGGCAAAAGACCAATAATGGGAGAAATTTCTGGAAATATTGCAGACTTTACAGTAATTACATCAGATAACCCAAGAACAGAAGAACCATCTGAAATAGTAAAAGAAATAGAAGATGGAATGAAAAAAACAAAAGGAAAATATATAACAATAGTAGATAGAATTGAGGCTATAAAATATGCAATAGATATGGCCAACAAAAATGATATTATTGTTCTAGCTGGAAAAGGACATGAAACATATCAAGAAATAAATGGCAAAAAATATCCATTTGATGAAAGAGAAATAATAAAAAAATTAATGAAATAAAATAATGCCATTAATTATGCTAACATAAACAAAAAGTATAAGGGCGCACAGGGTGCGCCCAAGTAATAATAAAAGAGTTTTTGAGGGGGGAACAAAATTTGTATTTTCAGACAAGAATACTATTTGTATCATTTATAGCAACAGTAATTATATCAATTTTTGTAATACCTATTTTAAAAAAACTAAAGGTTGGTCAAATTGAAAGAGATGATGGACCTCAGTCACATTACAAAAAACAGGGAACTCCAACAATGGGTGGAATAATAATTGCACTTCGGAATAATTATAGGAACAATTGGAGGCTATATTTATTACAGGACAAGAGAGCCGGAAACAGCAAGAAATATTCTACCATTACTATTAATAACAATAGGATTTGGAACAATAGGCTTTATAGATGATTTTAAAAAATTAGTTTTAAGGGATACAAAAGGATTAAAACCAGCATATAAAATGCTAGGATTACTAATAATTTCAGTGGCATATACATTATATTTAACAAGAGGAATACATTTAGGAACAGAAACATTTATCCCTTTTGCTAAGAAATATATAGTATTACCAATGCTTTTGTATATACCTTTTGTTATATTTGTAATGCTAGGAACTACAAATGCAATAAACTTAACAGATGGAATAGATGGGTTAAGTACTAGTATATCAGCAATTATTGCGACATGCTTAACAGTAATTGCAATAATTTTGGATGTAAAAGAAGTAATCGTTTTTGGAAGTATAATAGTAGGGTCATGTTTAGGATTCTTAATATTTAATCTAAATACAGCAAGAGTATTTATGGGAGATACTGGCTCATTATTACTTCGGAGGAGTAATTGCTGCAATGGCTTTATATTTGAAGATGCCATTGATATTATTAATAATTGCTTTAATTCCAGTAGCAGAAACATTATCTGTTGTATTGCAAGTAACGTATTTTAAAGCAACAGGAGGAAAAAGATTACTAAAAATGGCACCACTTCACCATCACTTTGAATTATCAGGATGGAAAGAAAATAAGATAGTATCAGTTTTTAGTGTAATTACTCTTATACTTTGTATAGTAGGATTATATTCAATATAAAGAAGCTTCGAAAGGAAGGATACAAGAATGCCGAAGATAAATAAGGAAAACAAAACATATAAATCTTTTGATTTTACATTGTTTATTACTGTAATTTTATTATTATCATTAGGAGTAACAATGGTATTATCAGCAAGTTCTCCATCATCACTTGCAACAACGGGAAGTAGTTATACATATGTAAAAAAGCAAGCTTTTTGTGCTGTGCTTGGAGTGGCATTAATGCTTATAATATCAAAAATTGATTACAGAAAATATCAAAGATTTTATAAAATTGCATATGTTGTTTCTCTTTTTATATTATTATTAGTTTTAGTGCCAGGACTTCGGAAAAGAGGTAAACGGTGCAAGACGTTGGATAAAAAATGTTCCAATAGTTTCATCATTTCAACCATCAGAAATTACAAAAATAGGAATAATATTATTTTTTGCGGCATATCTAACAAAACATAAAAATGAGCTAAAAGATGTATGGAAGGGATTTATAAAACCAATAGTATTTTTCGTATTACCAATTGTGGGAGTATTGCTAGGAGTACAATCACATCTTAGTGCTTCACTTGTTATAATAGCAGTTGTGTCTATAATGATGATTGTAGCGGGATGTAAAATATCACATTTTTTAACACTAGGAGTTTTAGGAGGAACAGCAGGAGGAATAGGATTATATATATTGGCAAAATTCTTCAAAAAAGGAGGATATAGACTAACAAGAATAATATCATTTTTAAATCCATGGGATTATGCTCAAGATGAAGGATGGCAAATTATTCAAAGTTTATATGCAATAGGTTCAGGAGGACTTTTTGGAGTAGGACTAGGAAATAGTAAACAAAAATATTTATACATATCAGAACCACACAATGACTTTATATTTGCAGTACTAGCAGAAGAGTTAGGATTTATTGGTTGTGTGGCTGTTATAGTTTTATTTGGAATATTTATTTGGAGAGGAATATTAATTGCAATGAAAGCTCCAGATATGTTTGGAAGTTTACTTGCAACAGGAATAACCTCATTAATAGGAATACAAGCAATAATAAATATAGCGGTTGTAACATCTTCTATACCAGTAACAGGTATGGCGCTTCCGTTTTTTAGCTATGGAGGAACATCACTTATAATTCTATTATGTGCAGTAGGCGTATTGCTGAATATATCAAGGCAGAGTCAGAAAATATAAAAACAATAAATTGGAATTTGTTTAGTTCCGGATGAATTCAGGACAGTCCCCAAAATCCCCAGGTTTGGTGATTTTAAGGGACAGTCCCTGGAATTCCTCCTCACACAAACTACAATTTACGGAGGTAATAAAATGAAAGTAATAATTGCAGCAGCACAAACAGGAGGGCACATTAATCCAGGAATTGCAATTGCAAATAAAATAAAAGAAAAAAATAGAAATGCTAGAATAATGTTTATTGGAACAACTAGAGGACTAGAAAATGATTTAGTTCCAAGGGCAGGTTATGAATTAAAAACAATAGATGCTTATGGCATAAATAGAAAAATAAGCATAAGCAATATAAAAAATATGTTTAAAACATTAAAGGGCTTTGGAGAGGCAAAAAAGATTGTAAAAGATTTTAATCCAGATATTGTAATAGGTACAGGAGGATTTATTTGTGGGCCAACAATTATGGCTGCAAAAAAATATAAAATACCAACATTGCTACATGAAAGTAATGCCTTTCCAGGAGTAGCAACTAAAATGCTTGCAAAAAAGGTTGATACAATTTTGGTAGGTTTTGAAGAAGCAAAGCAAAGATTACCAAAAGCAAAAAATGTAGTAGTAACAGGAACACCAACAAAAATAAAAGGAATAGCAATGTCACAAGCACAAAAAGATATTATAAAAAAAGGAATGGGCTTAAAAAATGATTTGCCAGTTATTTTAATTTTTGGAGGTAGCCAAGGAGCAAAAACTATTAATGAAACATTAAAAGATATAATACTAAGCAAATTAAACAAAGATTATCAGATAATTTGGGCGTCAGGTCCTAAACAATATGATGTAATAAAACAAGAACTAAAAGAGAAAAAAATAAATATTAATCAAATAGAAAATGTCAAGATTATACCATATATTTATAATATGGAAGAGGTAATGAATGTAGCAGATATAATAGTTTCAAGAAGTGGGGCTATGACAATTACAGAGATAGCTAAAATTGGAAAACCAGCAATATTTATTCCATTCCCATTTGCAACCGAAAATCATCAAGAGTATAATGCTAAAGTATTAGAAAAAGTGGGAGCAGCAAGAATAATATTAGATAAAGATCTAAATGCACAAAGTTTATCTAATACAATAGAAGAGATGCTAAAAGATAAAAACAAACTTGAACAAATGGGACAAAATGCAAAAAAAGTATCTGTAAATTATGTAGAAGACAAAATATATGAAGAAATAGAAAAAATTATTAAATAAAATCCAAATTTTCAAAGAAAGGAGGACAAGCCATAGATATAGAAAGATTAGAACAAAACATAAGGTATACATTTAAAAACAAAGAACTACTAAAAACCGCATTAACACATACTTCGTATGCACATGAAAAAAAAGTAGAAAGTAATGAAAAACTAGAATTTTTAGGCGATAGTATATTAGAGTTTGTAACAAGTAATTATTTATATAATAATTATAGAAAACTAAAAGAAGGAGAAATGACTAAAGTTAGAGCTTCTGTTGTTTGTGAAAGCAGTCTTTATCAAGTTGCTTTAAAGCATAATTTTAGTGATTTCTTAAAACTAGGGAAAAGCGAAATAGCATGTGGAGGAAATAAAAAACCAGCGATACTTGCAGATAGTGTAGAATCAGTAATTGCTGCAATATATGAAGATTCAAACTTAGAAAATGCAGAAAAATTTATAATAGAAAATTTAAAAGATCAAATAGAAATTGCAAGCAAACATGTAGGAATGAAAGATTATAAAACAGTTTTACAAGAAAAACTACAAATACATGGAAATGTAAAAATTGAATATACAGTAATTGATGAAAAAGGACCAGATCATAATAAGACTTTTGTAGTAGAAGTAAAATGTGATGGGAAACATTTAGCAATTGGACAAGGTAGTACTAAAAAGGCAGCAGAAATGGAAGCTGCACATAATGCATTGGAGGGAAAAAATGAGTGAACAATACATAATACCAATATTTGTACCACATTTAGGTTGCCCAAATGATTGTACTTTTTGTAATCAAAAAAGTATAAGTGGACAAACTAAGCAGGTAACAGCAGAGGATGTAAAACAAACAATAGAAGAATATTTAAAAAGTTTTAAAGATGAAAGTCTTCATAAAGAAGTAGCATTTTTTGGAGGAAGTTTTACAGGAATAGATGAAGCTAAACAAGAGGAACTTTTGGAAGCTGCATATGAATTTGTGAAAAATAAACAAATTCAATCTATAAGAATTTCAACTAGACCAGATTATATAGATAAAGAAAAATTAAAATTACTAAAAAAATATGGTGTAAAAACAATAGAATTAGGAGTTCAATCAACAAATGACTATATATTAAAAAAATGCAAAAGAGGACATACTTTTGAAGATGTAAAAAAAGCATCAAAATTAATAAGAAAGCATGGATTTGTATTAGGACATCAAATGATGATAGGACTTCCAGAAAGTACAAAAATAGATGAATTAAATACAGCAAAAGATTTAGCAAAATTAAAACCAAAAATAGTAAGATTATATCCAGTTCTAGTAATAAAAGGAACGGAATTAGAAAAAGAGTATCAAAATGGAGAATATGAACCAATTCCACTATCACAGGCAGTAGAAAGATGTAAAGAACTATATTATTTCTTTACAAATAAAAAAATTACAGTAATAAGAATGGGATTGCAAAATACTGATATAATTTCTGATCCTAAAAATGCAAAAAGCGAAGTTGTTGCAGGACCATATCATGAGGCTTTTGGGCAACTAGTAGAAGATAGTATTTGGTATGATTCTATACTTGAAAAAATTAAAAAATTTAATGTAAAAGTTAAGGAAATAGAAATAAAAGTAAATCCAGAAAATATAAATAATATTGTTGGACATAAAAAGGAAAATATAAAAAAACTAAAAGATTTATATGATGTGGATACAAAAATAATTCAAAGCAAAGAAATTAAACCAGGAAAATTTGAAATAGAAATTTTAAAAACATATACAGATTTTTTAGATGAATAGATACTTTTAAAAACATCCATACTAAGTATGGGTGTTTTTTGTGACTAAATTTAAAACAAAAAGAAAAATTATAAAAGTAAAGCGTTTGATAGTACAATTTATTCAAATTGTTGTAGGAACTGCCTTGGTTGCAGGATCTACAAGCTTATTCTTACTTCCAAATCAGCTATCCTCAGGAGGCTTTTCTGGTATTGCAACAATTGTGTACTATTTATTAAACATACCACTAGGTACCACAGTACTAGTTTTAAATATTCCACTATTTATAATGTCATTAATAAAAAATGGGAAACACTTTTTCTTAAATGCCATAGTTGGAACAGCAGGATTATCAATATTCTTAAATGTATTTGAAAAACTAAAACCAATTACAACAGATAGATTTTTGGCATGCATCTATGGAGGAATAATTGCAGGAATAGGAACAGCAGTTATATTAAAGGCAAATGCATCAACAGGAGGAACAGACCTTTTAACACAAATTATAAAAGCATATAAACCTAATATAAGAATTAGCAATTTGTTAGTAATATTAGATACTATAATTGTTGCGGCAAACGTTATATTTTTTAAAGAACTAGAAATAGGACTATATTCTGCAATTACAATATATATAATGGGAAAAATGCTTGATATCTTTTTTGAAGGTATTGATTTTGCAAAAATTGTATATATAATATCACAAAAAAATGATGAAATAGCAGAACAAATAGGAAACCAGATAAAAAGAGGTAGTACATCTCTTTATGGAAAAGGCATGTATAAAAAACAAGATAGAGAAGTGCTGTTTTGTGTTGCCTCAAGAAATGAAGTAAGAGAAATAAGAAAAATAGTAAAAGATATAGATAGCAATGCATTTATAGTAATAACAAATGCAAGAGAAGTATTTGGAGAGGGATTTAAAGAAACATAAATGGAAAATTTTGCATAAACGGTTGACAATTATGTAAACATATGCTACAATAGATATATCGTGGGGAAATATCAAAAGAAAACAATCCATTTCGAAAAGGAGAATAAAATGAATAATAGAGAAGATTTTATGAAAAGAATAAAGGCAAATATTCCATCAGGAAATTATCCATTTGATGCAGAAGAGATGCTATTAAATGCTGAATTAAAAACCAAAGAGAAAAATAAGGAAAATGAAAATAATAAAATGACAAGAAGATTAGGAGATTATCCATTTGATGCAGAAGAGATGTTATTAAACACTGAATTAAAAAAGATGGAAGAAGGAAGATAGAAAGTATTTAGAGTGTTGAATCTTATCAACACTTTTTCTTTTTATGTACTTTTAAAACATTGTAATTGCCCCAAAATAGTGCTATAATAAAATGTACTTTGTATTTTCTAATATACAAAACTAATTTGAATATAATATAAGAAGAGGTTCTAATGGACGAGTCAATAAAAATATTGCCAAATTTTAAGAAATTTAATAGTTACATAGGTGATGTAAAGCAAGGAATAAGCCCAATAATGTTATCTGGGCTTACTGATGTTGCAAAAATTCATTTTGCATATTCAACATTTTTTTATACAGAAAAACCAATTTGTATAGTAACATATAATGAATTACAAGCAAAAAAGATTATAAAAGACTTACAATATTTTACTAACAAAGTAGAATATTTTCCAAGAAGAGAAATACTTTCTTATGATTATTTAGCAGAGAGTAAAGATATTTCAAACGAAAGAATAAATTGTTTAAATAATATATATAGTAAAAAAGCCAAAATTATAGTAACAACGATAGAAGCGGCTTCTCAAAAAATAGTAACAAAAAATGAATTATATAAAAACATAGTAGAAATAAAAGAAAATTCAATAATAGAATTAGAAGAGTTAAAGAAAAAATTATTTTACCTGGGTTATGAAAGAAGAGACTTAGTAGAAAATGCAGGAGAATACAGTATAAGAGGTGGAATAATTGATATTGGTATTACTAAAGAAACAGGTATAAGAATTGAGCTTTGGGGAGACGAAGTAGATTCAATAAGAGAATTTAATATAATGTCACAAAGATCAACAGAAAAAGTAAAAACAGCAAAAATATATCCAGCAACAGAGTTTGTATTAGAAAGAAATATAGAAGAGGTAATTAGTGACATTTTAAATGATTTTGATGAAGAAAAAGTTGCAGAGGATATAGAAGAAATTAAAAATGGGAATTATTTAAGCAAAGTAGATAAATATTTTAATTATTTCTATAAAAACAGTGAAACAATAATAGATTATATAAAAGAAAATTATATAATATTTTTAGATGAAATAAGCAAAATAAAAGCGAGATCTGAAAATATAATAAAAGATAATCAAAATGTAATAAAATCATTAATGGAAAAGAAAAGAACAGTGCCACAGGCCTTAACTAACTTAAATAATTATATTGATTTTTTAGGATTAATAAAAAATATACAAACCATATATTTAGAAAAACAAGATATAGGATTTGTAGATAAACAAAGTATGCATGCAAAAAGAAACGGATATAGTTTTAGCTATAGGGAGGTTAACTTTTTTCGTAGTTCAATGGATTTATGTTTTAAGGAAATACAACAAGCACAACACGACAAAAAAACAATAGTAATCCTTACAGGTAATAAAGATAATACAAAAAAAGTTAAAGATTTATTATTAGAAAAATTAGAAAATTTAAATAATATAACTGTAAAAGAAGGAGAACTTTCATCAGGATTTGAATGCTATGATTTTAATCTTTTAGTAATATGTGTAAAAGAATTATTTGCAGTACCACAAAAAAGGAAAAAACTTAGCCAAGATTTTAAACAAGGAGAAACAGTAATATTCTCAGATTTAAAAATAGGAGATTATGTTGTTCACAAAACTAATGGTATAGGTGTGTTTATAGGTGTAAATACTATAAAAGCAGATGGAGTTACAAAAGATTATATTAAAATAAAATATAAAGATGATGATATATTATATATTCCAACAAACAACTTAGATAATATAAGAAAATATATAGGAACAGATTCTAGAGCACCAAAAATAAATAGATTAGGTAGCAAAGAATGGGAAAATACAAAACAAAAAGTAAAATCAAATTTAAGAGAAGTAGCACGTGATTTAATAGAATTATATGCAAAAAGAGAAAAAATAAAAGGCTATGCTTTTTCAAAAGATACAGAATGGCAAAAACAATTTGACAGTAGTTTTGAATATGAAGAAACAGCAGATCAATTAAGAGCAATACAAGAACTAAAAACAGATATGGAAAAGCCAAAGCCAATGGATAGATTACTTTGTGGGGATGTTGGATATGGTAAAACAGAAGTAGCAATACGTGGTGCTTTTAAAGCTTGTATGGATCAAAAACAGGTAGCATATTTAGTACCTACTACAATACTTGCAAATCAACAATATGAAGCATTTAAGGAAAGAATGAAGGACTTTCCTATAAGAATAGAATTACTAAATAGATTTAGAACAAAAAAAGAACAAGAAGAAATTATTAAAAAATTAAAGCTAGGAGAAATAGATATAATAATAGGCACACATAGATTGCTTAGCAAAGATGTTGAGTTTAAAAATCTAGGATTTCTAATAATAGATGAAGAGCATAGATTTGGTGTTAAAGACAAAGAAAAAATAAAGCAATTAAAAACTAATGTGGATGTTTTAACAATGACAGCAACTCCAATTCCAAGAACACTTCACATGTCAATTGTGGGAATTCGTGATATGTCATGCCTTTATGAGCCACCACAGAATAGAAGACCAGTTCAAACTTATGTATTAGAATATGATGATGAAGTAATAAAGGAAGCAATAACTAGAGAACTAGAAAGAGGTGGACAGGTATTCTATTTGTATAATAAAGTAGAAAGTATAGAAAGAAAAGCAAACAAAATAAAAGAACTAGTTCCAGAAGCAAAAGTTGGATTTGCTCATGGTAAAATGACTGGAAAAGAACTAGAAGATATAATGCTAGAATTTGTAGATCAAAAGATAAATGTACTTGTATGTACTACAATATTAGAGTCAGGGATTGATATTCCAAATGCCAATACAATAATAGTTGAAAATGCAGATAGATTAGGATTGGCACAACTTTATCAAATAAGAGGAAGAGTAGGAAGATCAAGTAAACAAGCTTATGCTTATATAACATATAAAAAAGATAAACTAATGACAGAAGTTGCAGAAAAAAGATTAAAAGCAATAAAAGAATTCACTGAATTCGGTTCAGGATTTAAAATAGCAATGAGGGACCTAGAAATAAGAGGGGCAGGAAGTTTAGTAGGAGATATGCAACACGGCCACATGGAACAAGTTGGATATGATACATATTGTAAATTGCTAGATGAAGTGGTAAAAGAAATGAAAGGAATTAAAGTAGAAGAAGAGCAAGAAATTACAATAGATATAAATGTATCTAGCTATATACCAGATAGTTATATAGAAAACAGTAGTCAAAAAATAGAAGTATATCAAAACATAGCATTATGTAGAAACAAAGAAGATATAGAAAATACAAAAAATGATATAATAGATAGATTCGGAAAAATGCCACAAGAAGTAGAAAACTTATTAAAAATTGCAAGAATAAAAGAAATCTGCAATCAAAAAGGAATAATAAAAATAACACAAAGAAATAATAATATTATATTTACATTTGCTAATAATGAAAGTTTTGATATGCCAATAGATGAGCTTATAAAAAAATATGGTGACAGAATAAAATTTTCACCAGGCAAAGAACCATATATTACGTATAAATTAAAAGATCAAAGCAAAACATTAGAAGAAATAAAGGATTTTTTAAAAATATAATTGCAAACGTTGTAGGGGCGGGCCCTGTGTCCGCCAAAAAAGAAAGGAAAACCAATATGGTAATCACAAGTAAAGATAATGAAACAATCAAAAAAATAAGAAAATTAAAAGAAAAAAAGTACAGAGACATAGACAAAAAATACATTATAGAAGGTGCAAAATTAATAAAAGAAGCAATAGAAGAAAAAGCCGAAATAGATACAATAGTAGTATGCGAAAATTGTGTGCAAACAGGCGAAATAGATTCGAAGACCTTATATGAAATTGCAAAATACAATTGTGTGTATGTAGATGAAAAAGTATTTAATAATATAACAGATGTGCAAAATCCACAAGGCTTGTTAGCTGTTGTAGATAAAAATTGCAAAGAACAACAAATAAAATATGATGAAGATGCAATAGTTATTTTAGACGGAATACAGGACCCTGGAAATTTAGGTACAATATTAAGAACAATAGATAGTGTACGGATTATCACAAGTTGTAGTATCTAAAAAAACAGGAGATATATTTAATCCAAAAGTAGTACGTTCAACAATGGGGGCTATATTTAGAATAAACATAATACAAAGTGATGATTTAGTTGCTACAATAAAAGAAATAAAAAAACATAAATTTAAAGTAATAGCAACATCACTTCAGACAAATGACAGTATATACGATATAGATTATAAAAAATCAGCAATAATAATAGGAAACGAAGCAAATGGAGTTTCACAGGAAGTAATGAAAACGGCAGATAAAAAAGTTAAAATTCCAATGTTAGGTAAAACAGAAAGCTTAAATGCTGCAGTAGCAACAGGAGTAATGCTATATGAATATGTAAGACAAAAGTTGATGAAATAAAATATAAAAAAATTAAACGAAATGTTCTGTTTCGTTTAATTTTTTGCTAAAATTTCTAAAATTTGAGGATAAATTTCTTCTGCATTATTATTCCAATTGTCAGCTATTTTTTTTGCTTGTTCTCTTGTTCCAGCATAAACTTGAACTTCAAAAAGAGTTTGATTGTTTTCTACTATTTTGCATTTTACACTATATTCATTTTCATTATGAGGAATAAAATCACTTGTAATAGAAGCTTTATTTTGAAAATCACCTAAAGTTTCTTTAAAGCTATTATCAACTCTAAATTTAGCAATTCCTGGTATTATATCCGAAACAAGCTCTAATGCTTGCCTTCCTGCATCTGTAAGCTCATACAAATTTTCTCCATCTTGTTCAAAAGATATAATATATTTGTTTTCTAATAAATCTAACAAAAATTGTTGAAAATAAAAGTAATTCATATTATCTATTGTAATTACCAACTTTAAAAGAGCATCATTGCTAATTGGCTTTGATACTTTGTTTAAAATATATAAAATTAAAGCCTTTTTTTCGGCTAATGTTTCACTATCTGATGTTAGTTTCATAAAAATGCTCCTTTAATTATTTATAATGAAATGATTATAACACAAACATTAACAAAATACAACTTGTAAAATTTTACAAAATTATGTAAATGTGATATAATATAAATACATAAATTTTTTGGAGGTGCAAACCATGTCAAAAAAACGCTTATCAGGCGAAGAACTCTATGAAGAGTTTAAAAGACGGGAAGCTAAAAACAAGGAAGAAAACGAAAAGAAGTTAAGAGAAGCAAGAAAAAATGTACCAAAATGTTGCAGAAATTGCAGGCGGAGTTGGTATAGATATGTTCTTCCGACAGGAAGCTTCTTAGAGCCTTCTGAGTTCTGTGGCTGCAGACTGAAGGTTAGTCTCGTAGATCCGAATGGCGTTTGCGAAAATTTTTTGTAAGAGGAAAGGGTAAGAATGCTTAAATAGCAGTCTTACCTTCTTCTTTTTAATTTAAATAATAAACATTTTGTCAATTATTGTCGATGAAAAATTCTTTACATTCTAAAAAAAGTGTAGTAATATATTTTTATCAAATTGCAGATCTGCAATTTAAAAAGTATTTAATTCTTAAAAAGTTTTTATCTTTTTAAAAATCCAAAATTAAAACAATTTAATATTAAGAGGTGATGCGTATCTGATAACATACACTAAGCGTAATATTTTTGTAATTTCCTTAATTATCACACTTACAATATTCTGCTTAATTGAATTTACAGCTAACAAAGTAGAAGCAATATATCTACAAAAAAAGCAAAGCATACAAACAGACAATAAAGAAATTGCAAAAAAAGAAGAAATAGAACCAAAGAAATATGAAGAACCAAAAGAGCAAAAATGGGAAATAGAAATACCAAAGATAGATTTAACAGCACCAATTTCTGAAGGAACAAGCCAAGAGGTAATGCTAGAATATGTTGGGCATTTTGAAAATACAAATCTTTTAAATGGAAATGTAGGACTAGCAGCGCATAATAGAGGTTATCCTATAAATTATTTTGCAAGGCTTAAAGAATTAGAATTTGGCGATGAGATAATATATAAACAGGGTTATGAAACGAAAAAGTATGTTGTAAATAATATTACAATAATTCAAGATACAAATTGGTCATACCTTCAAGATACAGAAGAGAATACAATAACATTAATAACATGTGTAGAGAACAAACCTACACAAAGACGTTGTATTCAAGGAATAGAAATTAAGGAGGAATTTTAATGAGAAAAAAATTAATATCAATAATAAGTATAATAGTTATTTTAATAGGATTAATTCCAATATCAAGTAAGGCAGTAGTACCCATAGATACAGCATATATCTATGCAAATAAAAAAACAGAGGGGCTATTAATGTGGAAAGGATTAAAAATACATACACATTTAGCTGTATATAAAAAAGACGGAAAAGAGTATCCAGCATATTGTATGAATAGAGAATTACCTGGAGTGGAAATTGGTAGGTCTCAAACAGTAGATGTAAAGAAATTAGTAAATAATGTAATGGTATGGAGAGCTATAATAAATGGATATCCATACAAAAGTATTTCCGAACTTGGATGCAATACAGAAGAAGAGGCGTATTTGGCAACAAAACAAGCTGTTTATTGCATGCTTACAAATAGAGATGTAAATGAATATTCTGCAATAGGAGAAGCTGGAGAAAGAACTTTAAATGCATTAAAAACAATTGTTAATAATGCGCGAAATTCAAATCAAACAAAAGTAAGTTCAGAATTAACAGTAAATGAACAAGAAAAACTATGGAAAATTGATAATTTAGACAGCAGTTATATTTCTAAAACATTTTTAGTAACTGCAAATACTTCAATGAGCAAATACACAGTAAATGTTAAAAATTTAAATATAGAGGGATATAAATTAGTGGACCAAAATAATAAAGAAAAAACAGAATTTTCAAATTCAGAAAAATTCAAAATACTTATACCAATACAAGAAGTAAAACAAGATGGAAATTTTTCAATTGAAGTATCGGCACAAGTTGCTACAAAACCAGTATTCTATGGAGAAAGTAGAGATAGTGGACTTCAAAGTTATGCACTAACTGGTTATACTTACGAAGAGGGCACAGGAAGTAAAAAGGTTTATTATACAAAAAATGAAACAAAAATAATAATCACAAAAACAGATGACAAAACTGGTAAGAAGTTAGAAGGAGTTGAATTTGAATTATTAGATAAGAATCAGAATAAAATTTATACAGAAATTACTACAAATAAAGATGGAATAGCAACAATAGATAATTTACTGCCAGGTATATATTACATTAGAGAAACTAAAACATTAGAAGGTTACCAATTATATAGTAAACTAATAAAAGTAGAGTTAGAACTTAATGAGGAAACAACTGTAAATGTAATCAATTCAGAAAAAGAACCAGAAATATATAAAGAGGAGAAAAAAACAGAATTAGCCGTAAAAGAGAAAAAAAGTAATATTAAAGTAAAAGAAACTGGTCCAAAATTACCTAAAACTGGAATGTAGAATCTTACATATTCCTTGACAATCCTTCTAGTAGCATATATAATATTTGATGTAAAACTACATAAAAGTAAGAAGGGAAGAGTGAATTTATTAAATGTCACAAATTATAGTATTAGCAATACTAATATTAATAAATGCATTTTTTGCAGCTACAGAAATTGCATTTATATCACTTAATGACGCAAAAATAGAAAAACAAGCAAAAGAAGGAAACAAAAAGGCAAAGCAAATAAAGAAAATGCTAAGAGAGCCAAGCAAATTTTTGGCAACAATACAAATAGGAATTACACTTGCAGGATTTTTATCAAGTGCATTTGCAGCAGATGCATTTGCAGATGATTTAGCACCAATGCTACAAAACTTAATACCTTTAGGATTAACTGCATGGAGAAACATATCAATAATTTTAATTACAATTATACTTTCATACTTCTCACTAATTTTTGGTGAATTAGTACCAAAAAGACTTGCAATGAGAAATAGTGAAAAAATAGCTTTTGGAACAATAGGAATAATAAGAACAATATCTATAATAACAGCACCGTTTGTAAAATTACTTACAGCATCAACAAATGGAGTATCAAAATTGTTTGGAATATCTGGAACAGATGAAGAAACTGTTACAGAAGAAGAAATAAGAATGATGGTAGATGTTGGAGAAGAAAAAGGTTCAATCAAAGAAGAAGAAAGAGAGCTTATAAATAATGTATTTGAATTTAATGACAAAGTAGTGTCTGAAATAATGATTCATAGAAAAGATATATATGCAATAGATATAAATTCAGATATAGACAATATTTTAAAAGAGTTAGATGAATACAAATATAGTAGAATACCTGTATATGAAGAAAACATAGATAACATTGTTGGTATGTTATTTATAAAAGATTTGCTTGCAAATGTAAATAAAAAAGAAAAAGTAAAAATAGCAAAAATTATAAGAGAACCATATTTTGTATCAGAAAACAAACCTATAGACGAGCTTTTTAGAGACTTACAAAAAAACAAACACCAATTGGCAATAGTATTAGATGAATATGGTGGAACAGCAGGGTTAGTTACAATGGAAGATATAATAGAGGAACTTGTTGGTAACATATTTGATGAATATGATGAGGAAGAAAAAGAATTTGAGAAAATCGATGATAATACATTCCTAATTAGTGGTAGTGTTTCTATACATGACTTAAGAAAAATTTTAGGTGTAGAAATACCGGAAGGAGAATATGATACTTTATCTGGATACTTAATAGAATTGCTTGGAAGAATTCCATCAGATGATGAAAAACCTGTAATAGAAACCAAAAGAGTAACATACAAAATAGAAGATTACGAAGAAAAAAGAATATTATGGGTAAAAGCATGTAGAAATAATGTAGAAGAAGATAACGATGATGAGAGTGATGAGGAAGATAGTAAAACAAGTAAAGAAGATACAGAAAAATCAGAAGATTAGTAAAAACACAAAAGGCAAGCAGAATTTAATGCTTGCCTTTATAAAAAGGAGAATAATATATGTATAAAGAATTTGGAATAAAAGAAGATGTAATAGAATTATCAAAAAAAATAGAAAAAGATTTAGATCCTATATTTAAAGAAGTAGAAGAGATAGAAGAATGTAATAGTTTGAAAGTGTTGTCTGCTTTTCAAAAATACAATTTATCAGAAATGCATTTTAATGGAACAACAGGATATGGATATGGAGATATAGGAAGAGATACAATAGAGAGCATATTTGCAGATATATTTAAGGCTGAAGATAGCTTAGTTAGAACTCAATTTATATCTGGAACTCATGCAATTTCTACATTGCTATTTGGCATACTAAGACCAAATGACACATTAATTAGCATATCTGGGAAACCATATGATACTTTAGACGAAGTAATTGGGATAGTAGAAAATAAAAGTTCACTACAAAGTTATGGTGTAAAATATGAGCAAATAGAGCTAGTTAATGATGATTTTGACTACAAAGCAATAGAAGAAAGAGTAAAAAAAGGAAATATAAAATTGATTGAAATTCAACGCTCTAGAGGTTACTCAACAAGAAAGACTATAGACTTAGAAAAAGTAGAAAAAGTAATTAAACTTATAAAGGATATTGATAGAAATATAATTGTAATGATAGATAATTGTTATTGCGAATTTGTAACTAAAAAAGAACCAATTGAAGTTGGTGCAGACGTAGTAGTAGGTTCTTTAATTAAAAATTTGGGCGGAGGAATTGCTCCAAATGGAGGTTATATAGCAGGAAGAAAAGATATAGTAGAACTAGCAGCAGAAAGATTAACAGCACCGGGACTTGGAAAAGAAGTTGGACCAAGTTTGGGAATTAACAAACAAATCTTGCAAGGATTATTTTTTGCGCCACAAGTTGTAGCAAGTAGTTTAAAAACAGCAATATTTGCAAGCAGAATGCTAGAGGAGTTAGGATATAATGTAGAGCCAAAATTTAATGATAAAAGAGCAGACATAGTTCAAACAATAGAATTTAATGATAGAGAGAAACTAATAAAATTCTGTCAAGGAATACAAGCAGCTTCACCAGTAGATTCAAATTCTGTTCCTATGCCATGGGACATGCCAGGATATACAGACCAGGTAATAATGGCTGCAGGAGCATTTACACAAGGATCATCAATAGAGCTTTCTTGTGATGGACCAATAAGACCACCATATACAGCCTTTTTACAAGGAGGACTTACATATGGATACGGAAAATTGGGGATTTTAAAAGCAATTTCAAGATTATAGATGAATTGGAATTTATATGAAAGGAAATATTAATGAGAAATACAGTAATAATTGGAGGAGGACCTGCCGGATTAATGGCAGCGATTTCTTCTGCTAAAAATGAAGATAAAGTAACAATAATAGAAAAAATGCATTCTTGTGGAAAAAAATTACTAATCACAGGAAAAGGAAGATGCAATATAACAAATAATGCCCAAATGGATAAGTTCATGGCAAATACTCCAACAAACCCAAAATTCCTTTACGGAGTTTTTAATAACTTTACCAATAAAGATATAATAGAATTATTAGAAAGTGAAGGAGTAAAAACAAAAGTAGAAAGAGGAGAGAGAGTTTTTCCAGTTTCGGATAGGGCACAAGACGTTTTAGAAGCATTACTACATATATTAAAAAAAGAAAATGTACAAATATTAACTAATACAACAGCTAAAAGAATAATTACTGATGCCGAGAAAAATGTTTTAGGTGTAGAATTAGATGATGGAAAAGAAATAAAGGCAGACAAAATAATTCTTGCAACAGGAGGTAAAAGTTATCCAGTAACAGGTTCAACAGGCGATGGATATAGAATAGCAAAAAATTTAGGTCATACTATTACAAAAATAGAACCATCATTAGTACCACTTACATCTCATGATGAGGTTTGTAAGGAATTACAAGGATTATCTTTAAGAAATGTTGCAATCCAATTGCAAATTTGTGATAAAGTAGTATATAAAGATTTTGGAGAAATGTTATTTACTCATTTTGGAGTATCAGGTCCAATAGTATTGTCAGCTTCATCATATTTGGTAAAAACAAAAAACATAGAACAAATTCTAAAAGAAGACAAAGTAGAATTAGAAATAGATTTAAAACCAGCCTTGTCAGAAGAAAAACTTGACGCGAGAATATTACGTGATTTTGAGGAGCAAAAAAACAAACAATTTAAAAATAGTTTAGATAAATTGTTGCCACAAAAGTTAATACCAGTCATAATAGAGAAAACAAATATAAACGAAAGCAAAAAAATAAATGAAATAACTAAACAAGAAAGACAAAAATTAGTAAATGAGTTAAAACATTTTAAAATTAGCATAAATGGAACAAGACCTATAGAAGAAGCAATAGTAACATCAGGGGGAATAAACATTAAAGAAATAAATCCCAAAACAATGGAATCTAAATTGATAAATGGATTATACTTTGCAGGAGAAATAATAGATGTAGATTGCTTTACTGGAGGTTACAATTTACAAGTAGCATGGAGTACAGGATATACAGCAGGAATTAGTTAAATTGGAATTTGTGTGAGGGGGAATTCTAGGGACTGTCCTGAATTCATCCGGAACTAAACAAAT
>ULOH01004382.1_pt1 | contig 73451 bp, 70 predicted proteins | sample 1952421 | NCBI WGS metagenome assembly ULOH01 (sample SAMEA4835599, study PRJEB28245) | human gut metagenome | biome: gut microbiome; material: fecal sample | place: Denmark | collected 2008
AATAAAGATAATGAATTAGCTTCAATTGCAAGTGAGGAATGAATAGATCTTATTTTAGATTTCGAAATCATATATTTTCTTTTTTGCTTATCATTAACATTTATTTTTTTAAGTTTAACATTTATATCATTCAAAATATCATTGATTTCATTATCAATAAAATATACTGGTTTTATTTCATCAAATAATTTCACTCAGATTGCTCCTTTACTAATACAAGTATACCATAAATGTCACTGTAAATGTCACTGTATTTATATTTTTTGTACTATATTCACTTATATCAGTTAGTAGTTTATTACTACCCATTATATAGAAAAATAATGGTTGTCCGATTTCAACCTTTATGGCTCCATAAGAAAATTCACGTCAGATAATGACGTTTTTTTATATACTAAATCATCTCTCCCATCCCAACAAATCCTAAATTTATCATCATTTCATAAAATTTAAATTATTAATGATTAAAAATATTGAAAGAAACAAATAATTAAAAAAGTAAGACCTGAAAATAAAATACTATAATTTGTTTTTTTAATTAATAATATCTTCTTTTATAAAATTACATCTAACACAAACAATATATCTATCTTCATCCTTTATCTAAATTACCCATATTAAATCATATAAATCATATTTCTTTATCAAAACATAATCATCTGCTGTTTCGCAAATCAAAACATCAATAGCATAATCAGAATTCCTGCCTCGCACAATAAACTTATCAAAAAATAATTATATAAAAATACAATAATAAAAAAATTTACAATAAATTGTAAATCCTTATTATAATAAATGCTATATAATTTAAAGTAATCCTAAACACCTACACTCATAGTCTCAGGTAAAGTACTTCCTCCATCAATTACAATTCCTTGTCCAGTTATATAACTTGATTCATCGCTTGCTAAAAAAGCCGCTAATTCTCCCAGTTCCTCTATACTACCAAGTCTTTTCATTGGTATACCAATTCTTATTCCCTCAATTACACTCTTAGGATCATCACTATTTGAATCATTAGCAATACCATCTACCATAGGAGTCATAATATAACCAGGCATTATTGCATTTACTCTTATATTTCTCGTAACTAATTCCATAGCTAACCCCTTAGTAAAACCAATTAGAGCAGCCTTAGTTGTAGCATAAGCACACTCCCCTACATCAGCAACCATAGGACCTGTAACACTAGATAAATTTATTATACTACCATTATTATTAAAACAAGTAAGAGCAGATTTAGTCACATTCCAAGTTCCCTTAATATTAATATCTAAATGAAAATCTCTAACCTCATCACTCATTTCTTCAAAAGTTTCTAATTTAGCAACACCAGCGTTATTAACAAGAACATCAATATTACCAAATACTTCCCTTGTCTTTTTAATTGCTTCATCAACACTTACTTTATCCCTTATATCAGCACAAAAACCAATAACATTATATCCATCATTTTTTAAATTAATAACAACATCATTTACTGACTTATCATAATCGATTATAGAAACCTTAGCACCATATTTTAAGAACACTTTAACAATACCAAGACCATTTCCCATCGCACCACCTGTAACTACACATACTTTATCTTTTAATTTCATAAATCCTCCTCTATTATAGAATATCAAAAAAATAACTAAATTAATAGTTATTTATTACAACCAGAAGTACAATAACTTGGAAATGAAGCCTTAATCATATCAGAAAGTCTTTTCTTAAGACCATCCAAATCTTCATTTTTCCAATATTCCTCTGGAGTCTCATATCCCTTAGTATCAAATGATGATTCATCATCAAAACCAACAATTTTACCATTATTTACAGCAATAACAGCAGGAACATATATTCTTTTATTCCCTTCATTATCATATTTTAAATAATCATTTAATAACTGGGCAGTTTTTTTATAACCACTTGTATTATTTTTTCTATCATTTAAAATATTAAAATAATAAATCTTATCTAAATGTTCATTTATGGCAACTTCATTTAAATAAGGAATATACCCCCTACACCAAGGACATTCAGGAAAACCTAAGTATACAACACCAGTTCCATTCTCTAGAATTTTATTAATCTCATCTAAGTTTCTATATACAAAAACATTATTAACTGTAAAGTCATATTCTTTAGCAAATCTTTCGGCATCACTCATTTTATCTTTTTTAAACAAAAAACTTAATGAAATAATTAAAATCAAAACTGCAATAATTCCAAAAATAATATACACATTTTTCTTTGACATCTCCATTATTTTTTTCTTCACAAAAAATCACTTCCTAACAAAATAATTTTATTATAATATTTCAAAAATTTCTATAAAATCCAAGTTGATAAACTCAACTATCAGTTTAGTTACTAAAAAACTATATAAATTTCTATTTTATAAAATATTAATTATCTTCTAAACAAAATCTATCATTATTATCAATATAAACTAACCTCTTTTATAGCAATTATTATATATACTTTTCTATTGAATAGTATTCATCAAAAGAAATTCTATATATTCCATTATAAGGTTGTTCAATAAAATATTTATTCTTTTTCTTATAAATAAACAAAGTTAAAATATTACTTTCACTATATTCAATATTTATTTTTATTACGTTTTCAGCATTTACAGGACTATCTTGTACACTTTTACTAGTTGTAGTTCCTTTAACTTTACTTATAATAAACATAATATCTTTAATTTTTTCTTGTTCTTCTATCATAACTATCTTATCGTCTTGTTCCATATTTATACTATAAACACTATCATCTAATGGCAAATTCAAAGTATAAGAATACTTTTTAGTTTCATTATAATACAAAATCCCTAATACAACGCTAGTACACACAAATATCACTATTAAAATAATCAATTTTTTATTTTTTATCATTTTTACCTCATAACAAATATAATCATACCAATAAAATTATCAATTTTTACTATCTCATCATTTCTTTTTGAATCCAAAACATAACTACATTAACAATATAATCTACCTCAGCACTAGAAAGATCATGTCCTTTTTTTATACGATGAATTCTTTCTAAACAACCTCTGCAGCAACACCCAGTAGCATGCTGAGCAATAAAAACCGGATGTACTTGTCTCATTGGAGTTTGCTTTCCATCATTATTAGGACATTTAGGAGCAATTCTTTTGATTATCAAATCCCTTGCATCTGCCTCAATCTTTTCTATTCCCTTAAGATTTACATAATCTTTCATATTTTTATTTAAATGAAAAGAACTCCTAAATTTACTTTTAGATAAAGAATCTAATAAACTACCTATATCTTTATTCAATTATATCAATCCTTTACTATATCACTAAATTTATAATTTATAACTTTTTCTAATTCATTTAATTCTACTTCCACCTGATAACCTATTTTTCCTCCACTAAAAATTATCTCCTTAAAGTTCTTAGCAGAATCATCTATAACAATTTTAAACGGCTTTTTTAATCCAATTGGCGAACATCCACCATGAACATATCCAGTTAATGGTAACAGTTCCTTTTGATGAATCATTTCAATACTTTTCTCGTTAACACTTTGAGCACATTTATTTAGGTCTAATTCTTTATGAACTGGTATCATAAATACATAATTTTGTTTAGACTTTGAAACAGTTACTAATGTTTTAAACACCTTATTTGGATTCTCATTTAAAACACTTGCAACATCCACACCACTTACTGCTTCAGTATCACCATAGAAATATTCATTATACTTTATTTTCTTTTGATCTAATATTCTCATCACGTTTGTTTTTTCCATACATATTTTCCTTCATTAATTTAAAAATTTTTATAAATAATCCTCATTAGCAAATTCTACTTTAAATAATAATGTCTTATTGGTTTTAAATTTTCATCTAACTCATAACAAATCGGGTTCCCAGTTTCTAACTCCAACTTAATAATATCTTCATCACTTATATTATCTAAATACTTTATTAATCCTCTTAAACTATTTCCATGAGCAACAATTATAACTCTTTTACCGCTTTCTATTTCTGGTTTAATATCAGAATTCCAATACTCAAGAACTCTCTTTATTGTATCTAAAAGATTTTCTGTTTTTGGTAATTCATCTTTATTTAAATCCTTATATTTTTCATCATTACCAGGATATCTTGAATCATCTTCTTCTAATTTAGGAGGCCTTACATCTGTACTTCTTCTCCAAAGTAAAACTTGTTTTGCACCATATTTTTCTCTTGTTTCATCTTTATTTAATCCTTGTAAAGCACCATAATGTCTTTCGTTTAACTTCCAACTTCTTCTAATTTCAATATTTTCTTCTCCCATTTCCTTCAAAATATAACCTAAAGTATCTTCTGCCCTTTTAAGTACTGAAGTAAACGCTAAATCAAAACAAAATCCTTTTTCTTTTAATATTTTACCTGCTTCCTTTGCTTCTAAAATACCTTGCTTAGACAACTCAACATCAGTCCAACCAGTAAACTTATTTTCTAAATTCCACACACTTTGCCCATGTCTTACCAATACTAATTTTATCATATACATTTTCTCCTTAATATAATCTATAAAAATTATATTACTAGTCGCATCCTATATCAAGAATTATTAAATATATAACAAATACTATAAATTTACTTTATCTTAATTTTTATCTTTCCTTTAACACAATAAACTGTATTAGCACTATCAAATAGAAACTTATCATCATAAATATTATCTGTATAAAAAGAATTAAAAATTTGATTAGGATATTTTTTTTCTAAAACAGTTGCTTTGTTTTCTCTAAAACAAAATGTTGTCACTATCCCCGTATTTTTGTCTACTACACTTGATAAACTTTCTATATTAAAATACTCACATATCGGATTCATTAAAAAATCCGGTGATCCAGTTATTATTAAATCATTACTTTTCATTTGTTCTTTATACCAATTATTTATTTTTGTTATATTATGATTCCAAAAGCTTAATAGCAAATCATCAACATCTTTTACATCAAGTAAAAATCTACAAAAATCATAACTTTTATTATCAATATCAATTAATCTATTTTTTATTAATATATAATCTACAACATATCTAGGAACATACTTAAAAATATTAGGATAATATGTTAAACAATACATAAAAAAATCAAAATAACAATTTCCTCTATAAATTACACCATCAAAATCATATAAATTTCTTCCATTATTCACAAGTTATTCCTCCAAGTAAAACTTATTATATTATAGTAAAAAAATTAAAACAAGAAAAAAGAACGCTTCTATACATTCTTTCACTACATTATTTAACATTATTATAAATTTCTTTACCAAATAATTCTATAATTATTCCATTTTCAAAATTATTATTATATTTACCATCTATTTTATATCTATGCACCTTAGACACTTTATAAGCAACGGCTTTATATTCAATTGTTCCACCATCATTTAACGCATTACGTCTAGGAAATAACAAAATAACTAAAACAATAATTATCAAACCAATTAAAACTTTTTTCTTCATCACACACTCCTACTTAATTATTGATTTTAAAAACATCTCTAATTCAACTATATTAATACCATTAGTTTCAATATCATAATTAACATTATTATAAATAAATTCTACAAAATAAATATTTTCATATTTATAAATAACAAGTTCATTATCATTAATAGTAGATTTTAAAGCACTATCCCTATCAAAACCATAATCTCTTATTGGTTTACCTTTACCAGAAAAAGCAACCCTTATATTTCTTTCATCATTTTCATTAGAAAAATAATAAACATAACAATTTAAATTATCATATTTACTCTTACCTATGTCTCTAGTATACACGCTATAACCATTAAACTTATTTAAATCATCAGGAACCCATGCATCACTTAAATAAGAATCAGCTTTTTTTATAGATTGAATTTTAATATCAGCATCAATCTTATTTACACCAGCACTACTAATTTCATTAACCAAAATTCTACTATTATCCCCGTTACTAGCGTTACCACCACTTCTAAATACTAAGTTTCTATTATAAACAAATACTCCCCCAATAATTAAAACAATCACAATTACAGCATAACGTAACATTTTTATCATATTAATACCATTTTTATTTTTATATTTAATTAAAATTTGTTCTTTCATCTTTTGACTATCAAACTCATCATCAAATATTTTTTTGAATTCCTTTCTATTAAACATTTTCATCACCCCTGTTTTTCATTACAACTTTAAGTTCATTTAAAGTTCTATATAGATAATGTTTTACGTTAGATTCACTTATCTTAAGTAATCCAGCAACATCTTTAATACTCATATCTTCATAAAAATATAGATAAAAGACTTTAAAAACTATTGCCTTCTTCCCTTTCAAAAAATCCCATATAAACTTAATATCTTCTTTTTTTATAAACTCATCTTGTAAATCAAAATCATCAGGAATATTACAAGTTATATCAAATTCCTCATCTTTAGAAAATAAATTAACTAACTTAACTTTATAATTAAAACGATAATATTCATTAACTTTATTTTTAGCTATTCCCATAACATACGCATTACCATTATCAATATTTATTTTATTAATCTTCTTAAGTAAATCAACATAAACATTTTGTACAATATCTTCTACATCTTCCACATTTGAACAATTACAAATAACATATTTTAAGATATTCTTATAAGATTCATTATACAATTTATCAAATTTATTTAAGGTTTCTTGATCGATCATTACATCCACCTCACTAATATAGTTGTATATTTTACAAAAAAGTTCCAAAAAAAAGCAAATTATTTTTCATAACTTACTTATTTATTATTATTTTTTACATATAAAGCCGAATTTATTATTCCCACTAAATTAATTCCAATTGATAACCCAAGTAATAAGCCACTTCTAAATTCATTAGTACTACTACTCTCATTACCATTAAAATATATAACACATATATAAAATATTTCCTAAAATAATAAGGAATAAACCTAATGTTAAATTTTTTTTTAATTATTTTGAAATAATAACTTTATTAAATATCTTATTAATAAATGGTTTAAATATTAAATAAATCAAATAACCAATAACCGCACCAAAAACATTTGTAATTAAATCTGTTATATCAGATGATCTAACACTTATTAATGTTTGTAACAATTAAATATCTACTAATTAATTTAACACTTGTTTCTTCTTACTAACATAATTAGTAATAATAACAAAACAAACACCAAATATTAATACAATTCCCATATTAAGAATTAAAGGACTAACACTACTTAAACTAAAATTATCCATAACTTTTAAAGCCTCATTATTAATTACAAAATAATAAGTAGGAAAAATATGAGCTATCTTAATAACATAATCTGGCATAAATTCAAACGGTACAAAGCATCCACATAAGAAAGAAGATCCAAGTGAAATAACATTAACTATCCCACTTATTGCGCCCTTATTTTGTGTAATATTTCCAATTAAGAAACCAATACATAATGAACATAAACTAAACACAAAAGAATTAATTACATACCATAAACCATTCATACTAATAAATAAATCTTTAAAAATAATTAAAGCAAGAATCATATAAAGAAGCCACATTCCAATTATAACAATTGAGCAAGCCTCTAGTACAATTCGGTTATATTTTTTATAATCATAACTACTAACTATCGTTCTTTTTCTAACATTCTCACTCTTTAAACTAGCAAGAATCATACTAATTGAATATACACATCCAGCCAAAATTGCATAATTTAAGAAGTTAAAAAATCTAGCCATTCTACTTAAACTATTAGTATCAAGTTTACTTTTAACCTCAACATTCACATCAAGATTTAACGCATTATCTAACCTATCAAATAATTCATCACCATCATAATAATTATTATAAATATTAAAAGAATCAAAATAATTTTGAACTAACATCTTTCCATAAGAAGATCCTTTATCACCACTAATTTTGTATTCAACACTCACATCTTTACTATCTAACAAATCATCTCCAAAACCATCTGGAATATAAACTACTAAACTAACATCTCTATAAAAAAGTGCATCGTCTATTTTTTCTTCATTACCAGTATCTATATCTTTAACTTCCATATGATTTTCTAAATACTTAATAAAATGATTAGTAACTCCATTTTTACTTTTATCATTATTAACTATAATCACACTAGGCTTAACCTCTTCGAAACTATCTACATTATCACTAGTTTGATTAACTAACGTAACTGATATGAGCATAACAGTATAAAGTATAATTAATCCCTTTAACTTATTTAATATCTTTAAAATAGTTTTAAATACTATCATACCTTTCCCTCCTTAAACTTGCAAAAGAAACTACAAATGCAATTAATACAAATATTAATAGAAAACATACATCTCTAAAATATCTATTTAAAGTATCATAATAATATAAAGAATAAAACCCATCAGTTATTAAATTACATGGATTAATCAAATTTAATATTGGAACATTTTTATCTATAACATATTTTAAAGTAACTCCAGTCATACCAGATAACACCGACAAAAACATACTAATTGCAATTGTAATTCCTGTCTTTGCACCCTCACTAACTCTAAGTGCAGAAGCAATTAAAACACCTAAAGATATTCCTGCTAAATCACCAACAAGCAAAAGCAAAATAACAAGCCCTAGATTACTTCCAAAATCCGCATGTAATATAAACTTTAGAAATATCATCAAAATAGATAAACCAACTAAACTAACTAAATATGACCCAATTATCGCACTTAACACAATATTACTTTTCTTATTAGGAGAAACTGCAATTCTTTTTCCCTTATCACTCATATTTGCTAAGGAATTATTAATAGCCGTAAGCCCTAACATTCCACCATACATAACAGCCATAGCAATTAAACTATAATATTCAATTTGCATATAACTTAAATTATCTTTTGAAACATCTATCATCTTAACATTACTTTTAATATTTTGAACAAATCCTACATCACCATAAATAATTTTATTTTGTTCAATCTCATTAACTACATATCTTAAAACTGTCTGATTCATTCCATTTTTTCTTATAACAACATTTGGTTTATTACTACTAAAATAAATATATCCCTCAATTTCACCATCTTCAAGTAAAATATCCGCATTATCTTTATCAGTATATTTAATATTAAATAACTTATCACCACCATCACTTGATAAAGCATCTAATGTTTTAACATACACTTCGTCATTTCTAAATTCATCATTATCAACAACAGCAATATCAAATACCTTAAGCATTTCATCACTTTCTATATTAGAAAAAGCCATATTAAAGAATACTCCTAATATTATTGGAAAAATAAAAGTCCAAAATATCAATACTTTATTATTAAACAATATTTTTATATTATATCTTAAATTATGAATAAACATTAATCTCTTAAATCCTTTCCTGTAAGTTTTAAGAATACATCATTTAAAGTAGGACCTTCATGCTTTATAGTTTCCTTTATATTTGCTTTCTTCTTTAATTCATCGCTAGTTCCTTCTGCAATAATTTTTCCATTATCAATAATAATTATTCTATCGCAAAGAATTTCAACTTCCTCCATATAATGAGTAGTATAAACAATTGTAGCCCCGTTATCTCTTAACTTTTTAATACCATCTAATATATTATTTCTACTTTGTGGATCTACCATAGCAGTCGGTTCATCAAAAAATATCAAACTTGGTTTATGAGCAATTCCACAAGCAATATTTAATCTTCTAAGTAAACCACCTGATAATTGTTTAGGCAAATACTTCTTAAACTCACCTAGCCCAACCAATTTAATAGCATCTTCAACATATTCTCTTCTTTTATTCTTATCACTAATATATAATCCACAAAAATAATCAATATTATCATAAACATTAAGTTCATCAAAAACCGCAACATCCTGAAAAATAACTCCAATTTTAGATTTAATATCATAAGAATCAGGCGTCATTTCTTTTCCAAATATTTTAATACTACCCTTTTGATACTTTAATAAAGATAAAATCGAATTAATAGTAGTGCTTTTTCCACTCCCATTAGGCCCAAGTAATCCTAAAATTTCTCCTTCATAAACATCAAATGACAAATCATCAACTGCTCTCTTACCCTTATATTCCTTAACTAAATTTTTAACCTCTATAACTTTATTCATACTTATTTATCCTTTCTCTTTAACCCATCTTTAATTATTTTATCCACAACTTTCTTCTTAATATTTCCTCTGTTATATTCATAAAGTATCATTGAAACATATTGTTCTCTTAATAATTGACCTAATTCTTCATCACTAAAATCACAAGTTTTATTAGCAACCAAATTAGCTATCCCATTAACATAAAACCACATTCTAAAATTAAACATCTTCGCATTTTGAATACTTAATCCTGTTTGCATAGAAATAATTTCATAAACTTTACCAATCGATTTATTATAATCTACAGAACTTATACCATCATTATCACCATTAAATAAAATTTTAAAAAAATTAGGTTCATCTTTAGCAAATTTAATATACTTAAGACCAGTATCTTTATAAGTACTACTATCATTTAAAATATAATTAAAATAAATATTAGAAATTTCTTTATATAAATCATCTTTTATTTCATCCATATTTTTATATAAATAAAATATTGGTTGAGTTGAACAATTTAATTCTCTAGCAACTCTTCTTGCATTAATCCCATTTATTCCATCTTTTCTAACTATATCTAAACACACTCGAATTATATCATCTTTATTTATTTTTCTACTTGCTGGCATATAACCTCCTAATTTATAACACAAGTTACATATCTAGTTTCATTTTATAACAAACGTTATATTTTGTAAAGAAAAAAACTTAAAGAATAAAAGTCTATTAAATTAACTCTAAATAAACACTTTTAAGTTTTTCTTCAGGCACGCCTAAATCTCTTAATATTGCATATGCATACTCTATACTCATATTTAAAAAACAATCATCTTTATTTAATATTTCCTTAATAAGTTTATACTTTTCAAGTATCTCTTTATTATCTTTATTTTCTTCTATTAACTTATCAACTCTTAACTTTAATACATCAATCATTTCTAGCTTCTCCCCTTAATTCCTGGTATTTGTGGATCATCATTAGCAACATATTCAAATATGCCTTCATCAAACTTAGATTGTAATTCTTCACTTGTTACCACAACTAACTCCCTATTCGGATTATAGTAAAAGTAAACTGTTTTATCAGGCATATTTTTAAATCCTACTTTATTTAAAGCAACTATTACACTAGGCATGGCAACTTTATCTTTATCAAAAGGCTCATTATTCCTAATAATTATAATCTTAACATTATTTTTTCTTTCTTCTTCATTAAATAATATTTTTCTTAAATGTAAAGCATAAGATAAAGAATCTATTCCTACCATACCTTTTTTATTTACCTTATCAATTAATATAGATAATCTTTCATCTAAAGAAACTTCTTTTAAATTAGTAGTTCTACTTGCATATTCACTTAATAATTCTTCAAAAGTTTCTTTATGTAGAATATCATCGCTAGCCTTATCTTTTTCCTGACTTGCGACTAACATATACATTTTTTGATATGCATTTACAAATTCAGTCATAGTTTTTAAATTCTTATTTAAACAATTAATTCCTATTAAAGGTTGATTTATCTTAGCATTTGCAATATCTCCTTGAAGTATTGACGTAACCGAATCAGCATTTACCAAAAACTTTCCACACCTAAAGTCTAAGTTAGCATGTCCATCCCCATAAGCTTCTCCAACAGAATATTTATAATTACTTGCAAAATTAATTCCTAACATATTCAAAAATTTAGCATAAATAATATTAAACTCAAAGCAAACAACTTGGTTATTTTGTGGAGTTATTAAAGCTATATGACTTGTGCTTCTATGTTTTTCTGTTGCAACTCCCATTTGATTAACAGCATAATACTCTTCATCATAAGTTAACACCTTACACATTTTAATATAAATATAAATTGCCATTTCCAGTTCACTTGCATCATAAGGAAAACCATCCATAATTACTTTTTCTAAATCACTATCAATTTTAATTTCTTTATATTTAACATCAGTTGTAACCACATATTTATTTATTGCTTCTAAATCAATTACTTGCATTGAATATAAACTACTATGTCTCTTAACATAATTATCAGGTAACTCATAATTATCAATAATATTATTTTCCCTTAAAAATTTACAAGTTGCATAAATTAAATGTTCTTTAGGTACATCATTAATATCTTTTATATTATCATCATGACATATTTCATTAAATTTATCATCACTTAATCTCATTAAATTCATCATATCTTCAAACGGAATTGAATAATTAACACCATCTATTAAAACTTTATATTCATAATTTTTATATTTTTCTAAAAACTTATCATACGAAATATAACTTCTTAATTTTTCGAATCTCTCTTTCTCTTCAGTATTTAAACTAATTTGATTTGTATTTATTAATTCTTTAATTCCATTAATAATAGTTGTTTTATCATATCTAATATTTACGCCTAAATCACCATTAATTATAGATGCAACTATAAATTTATCAGTGGCATCATAAAAATAACGACATGCATACTCGAAAAACTTATCATCTTCTAATATTCTTTTTAAAAATTCCGCATAAACCTCGATATCACCAATCATTATAATTTTACTATTTTTAATAAAATCAATATCTTCTTTAGTAGTAAACAATGTACAATCAGACATTCTTTGTAAATAAGGATATTTTTTTAATTGTTTTTCAATCGTTAATTTTTCCATACTATCCCTTTCTATTTTCTAAATTCATCATCATGTTCCTTAAAAAAATTATAATAAACTAATACATTAGGTAAATCAGTCCATTTTCTAGTTCTAACAGGAATATCATCTAAATTATATATCTTTGCATCATACAAATTTAATAAAAATGGTGAATGTGTAGAAATAATAAATTGACAGTTATAAAATCTAACTGAATCTTCAATAAATTTCTTTAACTTTAATTGATCCTCAGCTGATAAACTATTTTCCGGTTCATCTAAAATATAAATACTATCTTCATCAATTTCTTTTTCCCAAAACATAAGAGCTGACTCTCCATTTGAGTTTTCAATAATATTATTATTTGCAAGTCTTTCTCTAACAAATTTCGACATTGTTTTTCTCTTAGCATCACAAACGTTTCTAAGTTCTTTATAATCGTTAATAGAATAATCACTATTAAATTTATAATCTAAATATTCCTTAGATAATGCTTCTTTTTTACGATTTACATTTGAGTTAATTGATCTAATATCTAACAAATAATCAAATACGTCATCACTAGTTACAAGTTTGATTTCTAAAGGCTCATCATAAGCCATTTCATACTTACAAAGTTTAACATACTCATCAAAATAAAAACCCTTATTTATTCCATTTAAAGTTTTTGCATTAAGTTTTTGTGATATCATATTAATTAATGTTGATTTACCAGAACCATTTCCACCATAAAATATTGTTATATTATCAAATTCTATATCTTCAAATTGTTTAGAAGAAAATAAATGTAAAGGATAATAATTATTAAATATATTTCTTATTTCTAAAAAAACAGGAATAATTGTTTCAGTATCACCATCTAATAATTTAAAACTCTTTAAGTAAATCATATAAAACCACCTACCAAAATTATAATATATTTTAGCTAATTTTAATAGATTCTACTTTAACCAATTTACAAAGTCAAAATTATTTTAAGTAGAATTTAAGAAAGATTTAAGCAGGATATATTGTAAAGAATAACTTAACAAAACATCTATTTTAATGTATATTTATTATAGGTGAATAAGATATGACAAAACATAAAAAAATTAAAAGAAATATCAAAAGAAACTTTTTCGAAATATTAATCATACTTTTGGCATTCTTAATCATTAATAATCAAGATAAAATTAAAAATTTATTTAATCAAAATAATAACCAAAATCAAAATGACTACATAAATATGAATAATGATTTATTAAAAGTTCACTACTTAGATGTTGGTCAAGGTGATTCAATATTTATTGAACTACCTAATAATGAAACAATGTTAATTGATGCAGCAGAATCTTATCAAAGTGAAAACATAATAAATTATCTAAAAAATTTAAATTATCAAAAAATAGATTATGTTATTGGAACCCATCCCCATACAGATCATATCGGTGGATTAAAAGACATTATTAATACTTTTGAAATCGGAAAAATTTATATGCCTAAAGTCGTATCAACAACCAAAACATATGAAAGTCTTCTAATGGCAATCAAAGATAAAAATTTAAAAATTAACACTGCTAAAGCAGGCACCTCAATAATTGATACTGATGCTTTAAAAATAAACATTTTAGCACCAAACAATAGCACATACACTGAACTTAATAATTATTCAGTAGTAACTAAAATAACTTATGGAACTACTAAATTCTTATTTATGGGAGATGCAGAAAAACTAAGTGAAAATGAAATTAAAGAAGATGTAACTGCCGATGTAATTAAAATAGGTCACCATGGTTCTAACACATCATCAAGCATCGATTTTATCAAGAAAGTAAACGCTAAATACGGAATTATTTCCGTTGGTTTAAACAACAAATACAATTTACCCAAAGAAGAAACAATTACAAACTGGGAAAATTCTGGAACTAAGATATATTTAACAAGCATAAATGGAACGATTACAGCTATATCAGATGGAACAAACATTAAAATAGAAAGTGAGAAATAATATGACAATAACAATCGATCGAATAGAAGGAAATTATTTAATAGTTGAATTAGAAAATGGTAAAATAATTAACTTACCCAAAGAATTAATTCCTAACGCTAAAGAAAATGATATTTATACAATCACTTTAAATAAGGATGAAATGAAAAAAAGAAAAAATAACATTAATAATTTAATAAATGATCTTTTCATAGATTAGGGTGCCCCTTTACAGCACCTTTTTTTAATCAAATAAAATAAACATTAATAATTTTATTTTAATCATTCTAAGATATTCACTTAAATTATAAAAAAATTTAATCATAAAAAAATTCCTCCCTTCTATATATATTTATTACCCAAAAGAGTGGAATTTACTTTTTTTATTTACACATTTTTACAAAATAATTAAAAATTTTACAAGAATTATCATCCATTATATATTCGGGATGCCATTGTAATCCCATAATAAACTTCTTATCTTTAACCTCTACTCCTTCAACAATATCATCATCACTAATCGCATTTATTTTTACCATATCATTAAGTTCAAAATCAACAATATCATGATGAACACTGTTTACAAGCATAACATCAGTTCCAATTATCTTATAAAGTAAACTATTTTTATCAATATAAACATTATGTGCATATTCAAACGGATTCTTATAATGATTACTATAATTTACTCTCTTCTCCATTGCAAACTTATCTCTATTTTTAGCTAAACAACTACAAATTGCTTGAAATCCCAAACATATCCCAAGTAAAGGTTTATCGTTATCTAATGCATACTTAATTATATATTCATCAAAATTATAATAATAACTTCCTCCCGGCAAAACAAACCCATCACACTTATCTAAAATATAAGATAATTTATCCTCATTAACCTTATCCATTCCTTGATTAGTTCCATTATAATTATAATCTTCCGTTGGTAAAACACTTACTAAACAAACATCATCATATCTAGCTAGGACTCTTCTAATTTGTTCATGTACTTGACATATATCTTGACCATCTAAATTATTATACATTCTTGAAACAATACCAATTAAAATCACTTTTATTTCCTCCAATTAATTATATTACTTAACGGTAAAACTATTGTTAATTGTGCTAACACTATACAAAAACAAAACATCTTGTCCCTTAAATTCAACATAATTATCTAAAATATTTGAAGAAATATACCTAGTATCAATAACAATTATCTTTTTATAAGAACTAATTAATAATGGTACTAAAGAACTACCATAAGAATCTCTAAATACAATTAATTCATCATCACTACTTGCTAAATTATTATAAATTGTAAGCAATCCCTTTGCTCCACCTAAGTATATATCATATAAATCCCAAGAATTAATCTTACTTTTATCATAAACATTTATATCTATTTTATTTAAATTATCATATACAATCGCATTATCAATATATTCATTAGATAAAATATTAATATTATCTTCTTTTATTTTAACTGGAACTTGGTAAGAATAAACACCCTTAAAAACACCAACATTTTTCATATTATAATTTATATCTTTATAATAACTATTACCCATTTTATCTAAAATCACATTTGCTACTTTAACAATATTTTCCTGTTTAAAATGACTATCACTATAATAATAATCTTCTAAAGATAAACTACTCATAATATCTATATAATTAAAACCACTTAATTCACTATTCATTTTACTTATTAGTAAATCATAATTCATTTTTAAATTACCATTATTAACAAAATAATTCTTATCAGGTACAACACTATAATATATTTTAGAATTATTTAAATACCTTTTACTTATAGAGTTAATTCTATCAGTTAAATTCTTTAAAGAACTTTCATTTAATGGATATTCTTGCTTAATCAAATAATCATTATAAACATAGACATCATGATAATTATTTTTTATAGCTAAATCTAACCTAACTTTATTTTCTCTTATATAATCTCTCATCACAAATTGATCAACTGCGTATTTATCAAAATTACTAAAAAATGTACCATTAAATATATTATTTACTGAAAACTCCGGAAAACTTGCTAATCTTCTTCTCTCACTAATTGAAATATCTTTATCTTTAGAAAATATATTAACAATTAGAACTATTACAAGAATACCACCAAATAAAATTGAAACAATTATATTTTTAACTTTATCAATCATATATATTCCCCTTAAAATCTAAAATATAAAAATGGATTATAAGAACTATCTATTAAATACATAGTAACAATTATTAATAATATTAGTAAATAAATAGGCTCCAATATATTAATAATTTTTTTACCTTTACCATTACTTATTTTAATAACTAAATTTTTAACATAATTAGTAGAACTAATTACACCTAACACAATAAATAAAACATATCCCTTTAAATAATATAAAGTTACATTATTTATAAACAACTCTCCATTTAATCCAAACAATCCCTTTATAATATTAAAAGCACTACTTAAACTATCACCTTGAAAGATAACAAAACTAATCATAACTAAAAACAAAGTATAAATACCTTTAATAAATTTAGGAACATTACTAAAATATTTCTTTAAAATAAATTTTTCTAAAATTAACAATATTCCAAAATATAATCCCCAAACAATAAAATTCCAACTAGCACCATGCCATAATCCCGTTAATGACCAAACAACTAAGATATTTCTAATTTGCTTTAATACACCTTTCTTATTACCACCAAGAGGAATATAAACATAATCTCTAAACCATGAACTTAATGTCATATGCCATCTTCTCCAAAAATCAGTAATTGACTTTGCCATATATGGATAATTGAAGTTTTCAGGAAAATTAAATCCTAACATTTTACCTAGTCCAATTGCTATATCAGAATAACCTGAAAAATCAAAATAAATTTGTAACATATAACTAATTGCAAATATCCAAGTAAAAAGTACAGACTTATCACCTAAATTTAAGTATATATTACATAATTCTCCCAAATTATTAGCAATAATTACCTTCTTACTAAGTCCAATAATAAAACGTCTTAATCCATTTGCAAACATCTCAAAAGTAACATTTCTATTATCAATTTCATTATTTACATCTTGATATCTAACTATTGGACCAGCAATAAGTTGTGGAAACAAAAATACATATAAAAAGTACTTTAATATATTACTTTGAACATTAACCTTTTTATTATAAACATCTATTTCATAACTAATAATTTGAAATGTATAAAAAGATATACCAATCGGTAAAACAACATTTAGTAAATTCAAATTACTATGAAATAAATTATTAACATTAATAATTACAAAATTAAAATATTTAAATATTCCAAATAATAATACATGAATAAATATTCCAATAATTAAAATATTCTTGCTTTTATACTTATCTATTAATAATCCTACTACATAAGATATCAATACCTCTATTAACATCAATAATATATACTTAGGCTCTCCATAAAAATAAAATAAAACAGAAAACATTAACAAAATTATATTTCTAAATTTTTTAGGAACAACAAAATAACATATTAATAATAAAGGTAAAAAATAATAAATAAAACTAATACTAGTAAATACCATATCAAATTCCTTTCAAATAAAACTCCTTATATAAGGAGTTAACTTTAATTTATTGTACTTCTGGTAATTCTTCAAAACCTAATGAATTGTTTTTTATTAATTCTTTTCCATTACTATTATTTACATACTTCTTGAATGCATCATAAACTGGTTTAGCCCAATCTTCTTCACTCATAACATAGATAATTGTATTGCCATAATTAGTTAAATAAAGAACGTCAGCAGAAACACATAACCATTTGTTCATATCAATATTGTTATACATTTCTTCTTTAACTTTCTCAATATTTACACCATTTTTGAATTTAACAGCTACAAATGAATAAGCCTGACTTGACATTACTGGTTCTGATGCTACTATTGCTTCTACATCATCATTATTTGATAAACCAGTATATGATTTTAAAACATCTTTATCATTCAAGCTAATTTTTTGAGTTCTTAAATCTGGTAAATCAGCATTAGATAATTTATAAACATCATTCATCATTGATTTTAATTCACTATTTGTATTTAGTTTTATATCTCCAGTATTCTTATTATTTAAAAAATAAATTAGAATACCTACAACTAAAACAGCTACTATTCCTATTCCAACATACAACTTTTTATCCTTCATTTTATCATCCTCATTTCTATCCTAACTATACCAAAATAAAACTTGGCCGTCAATTAGCCAAGTGATTTCTATAATTCTTTTACACTTTTAATATCTGCAAGTTCTAATCTATATTTTTGTTTAACATCAGGATACTTTTCGTGATCAACCTCACTCATAAACATATCATAAGGTCTAATCCATAATTTATTATCACCATATAACGCTCTATAAACAACATATTTTTCTTTAGTTTCAGAATTATAAGCAACATCAATTACCAAATAATAATCACCCTTAAAATGTCTATAAACCCTATTAATTTGTAATTCTCTCATAAATAATTTTCCTTTCTACCAAGAGCTTCCTCCGCCACCGCCGGAGCCGCCGCCAGAAAATCCTCCACCACTAAATCCTCCACCTGATGAACTTCCACCAGAAGATTGTGGAACTGAATTCATAACTCTACTAGCACTATGAATTGTACGATTCAAAGAACGATTAAATCTATAATAATCAAATGCATCAGCTGATTCATACCAATCAGGAGGCGCAATAGCAATTCCTTCAAATTGTTTAATCCAAGCATCACTTACACCTAAAACATAAGCATATGGTAAAATATTATAAAAGTATGATGGATCATCATGAACTAAACTTTCTAACTTATCTTTTTCGGCAGTTTCTAAAAATTTCTTAAATCCATTAACTTCTCCTAAAACTTTATTACCATATTCTGTTCTTTTAGTAACAATTAAGTAAAAGAAATATATTAAATAAGTACATACCATACATAATATAAATCCAATTAAGTAAACAGTATCATAATAAATATATTCAAAACCAATTATTGTAAAATTAGCAACAGCTAATGCTAGTACAAAAAAGAAAGCAAAACCTAACGCACTATTTAATCCTTTTTTAGTACAATTATTATCATATATTATTGCCACAATTATAAGTGCAACAATTCCAATTAAATTACAAATTATGATTGAAAAAATTACATCACTTAATTTATATCCTAATGCCGGAATAATTGTTGATAAAGATGAAGTTATTAACATAAATAAAAATAATATATATCTTTTATTACTAGATTTATTATTAAATATTTCTTTTCTATTAGCTGTACTATTTTTTTTAGTTAAAATTGAATTTATTGTTAAATAAAAACTTTCATTTAATTCATCACTTGAAATAGAATCCCAAACTTTTTTAAATAATCCTCTGAAAAATAATTCTTCCTCTTTATTATTACCATCATATTCTTTAACTTTTTGAATAGTAAATCTACTTTTACTCTTCTTATCTTCAACTATTTTGATATAGCCTTTACTTGCTAAATAAACTAAAAGTGATACAGCATCATTTGAATTAACACTTCCTTTTTTAGCAAACGCAACGTCCAAACTATTCATATTTTCTGGCGGATAAAATGATACAACATCAACTACTTGATCATCTTTACCATATTTTTTCCAAATTAAATAAGAAATTAAAACACCTAAAATAGGAATGACATAATACCAACACTCTAACAAGCTAGAACCAACAGATTTTCTAATAAAATACCCTTCAGGTAATTCCATTCTAACATTTAATCCTTCACCAGCTAATAATGTTCCCTCAAAACTTCCTGTTATTACATTACCATCAACATCATAACTAATATTATCAGTGTTACTTTCACCATATTCGCCATAACTAAATCCGAGTTTACTAGCATCAAATTCTTTAGGCATTGTAATTTTAAAAGTTACATTACTAATATCAGTATCCCAATTTGTACCAATAATATTAAAATACAATTCATCATACTTATTATTTTTATCAAGCCCAATATCATAATCATAAGAAATAGTATAAGAATGTTTTCCATTTATTGTTTTATCAGCACTACCAATTTTAAGAACATAATTATTATTTTCTCTAGAAGAAGCAAATTCTTCATTAACATGAACATTTGATATTAATACCCTATTTCTTTCCCTAGTACCATCTTGTCTAATAATATTGTTATATAAAGGAATTCTTCTAACAATCCCATGCTTACTAACATTAAAATAAGTATCAATATTTTCTTTTATACTATATTTATTATGTTCATCAACAACTATCTCAACATCGTATTTAGTTATATCATAATCATTTGCATAACAATTTAAACTAAAAAGAAAAAAAGTAAATATGCAAAATAATAAATTTATAATTTTTCTATTCACTTTTTTCACCTTCTAAAATTTTACCTTAACATTCTCTCTTTCAGTAGCATCTACTTCAAACATAGTTCTAGTCTTAAATCCAAAAATACCAGCAACAATATTACTAGGAACCATTTCTATTTTATCATTATAAGTTCTAACAGTACCATTATAATATTTTCTTGAATTAGCAATATCTTCTTCAATTTTACTTAAATCTTTACTTAATTCTTTAAAATTTTCATTAGCTTTTAATTCTGGATAAGCTTCTGCTAAAGCCATAATCTTCGTTACACTTTGGCTTAACTTTTGATTAGTTTTAACCTTCTCATCATCACTCATACTTTCATATGGAGTATTTCTTAATGAAATAACTTCTTGTAAAGTATCTTTTTCATGTTTAGCATAACCTTTAACAGTTTCAACTAAATTTGGAATTAAATCCCATCTCTTCTTTAAATATACATCCATAGTAGAAAATGCTTCTTTGCAAGTATTTCTTAGACCAACTAAAGAATTATATGTTGATACTATCCAAAGTACAATAACTACTATTACAGCTATTAATATCCATAGCCACATAATTATCACATCCTTCTACATAAATTATACTATTAAATATATAAAAATAATAGTCCAAATTTTTATCATGTTAATAAAAAGCAAATGACGTCTTGTAACAAAATGTGTAATATATAGTTACAAATATGAATAAATATATTCAATTAATTATATCATGCATAATTAGAAGCATAATATTTTATAGATATATTTAAAGGGTGTAAAATCTTCTTACACTAATGCCAAATTTGGTCTGAGTAAGTTCATAAAACCGAAAGTATACATGCATAACTGGGAGAGTACTTAAATATATTTAAAATCCATAACATTATGTTGTGGACTTATTTTTAATCAGAGAGAATAATGAAAAGAATAACAAAAGTAATTAGAAAAATATTAAATGAAATAATTGAACAAAGTCATATTGAAGGAAATTAAAACTTCTATTTTTTTACGATAAATTACCAATTTTTACATAAAATTTTTTAACAAATCTATTTGTTACACATTTTTTCCAACATATTTTAACAATTTTTTACATTTTTCCATTTTATAATTATTTATTAGTATCAAAAAAGCAAGCAAAATTTAATTTACTTACTCTATTTACTACTCTGTTCTAAGTGCTTCAACAGGATCTTTTTTACTTGCAATTCGTGATGGAATTAAACCACCTATTAAAGTCAATACTACACTTAAACAAATTAATATTATTGAACTAATTAATGGAAGTACCGCAGTTATATCCGGATTTCCCGTTAACTTATGAATTAACTGATTAATAAACACTAACAAAAATAATGATATTCCAATACCAATTATTCCTGATAGCAAACCTATAATAAAAGTTTCGGCATTAAATATAGATGAAATATTCTTTTTAGAAGCTCCTATTGCTCTTAAAATACCAATTTCTTTAGTTCTTTCTAATACACTAATATAAGTAATAATTCCAATCATAATACTTGAAACAATTAAACTTATTGATACAAACGCAATTAATACATAACTTACACTATCAACAATCTTTTTAACAGATTTCATTAATATACCAGTAGTATCAGTATAATTAATTACCTTATCTTCCTCATTATTATTTTTAACTTGTTCATTATAATTATCAATAAACTTTAATACATTTTCTTTACTATCAAAACTATTAAAATACAACGAAATCATACTTGGATTTTCAATATCTTGATATCCTAAACTACTTAAATTAGTACTTGCACTTCCCATCTCATTGCTAGAAAATGCATTCATTAATCTACTTAATTCTTGTTCACTTAAATTAAACTTAAATGCTTTAGCAATTTTATCTTGATCAACATTAAATGAAGAAGCAACATCCTTAACTAAATTATTACTAAGTTCTCCAACCGTAGTTAAAATATTAACCTTCATTTTAGCTTCTAACATACCATCAGCCATCTTACTACCAGTTAAACTAACAACACTAGATTTTAAGAATATCTCTAAAGAACTATTAATTAAATCTTTATTAAATAACACTCTAACCTCTGTTCCATCGTTAAAAGAACTATCATTTGCCGAATAAGATCCAATATAACTATTTAAAAATGCGAGTAACAAACCTTTATAGGTATCTTTAAACACATTAGCTGGAACATAATAATTCTTTTCAAGTTCACTTAAATTATTAGTAACACTATCATTATTTATATATTCGTTAACATAACCACTAACCTTATTTAGACTAATAACTTTATAAACTATATCATCTTTAGTAACGCTTTCCCTCGGATTACTATCATAATCATTAATAAATCCATTCATAATATCATTTAAAACTTTATTAAAATCATTTAAAGCACTACTATTATCAGTACTAATACTTTCTTCAATTTTTTTAGTATAACCACTTGTCATATTTTTAAGTTTATTCTCATCTAAATTAATTCCAAAAGCACTTTGAAGCATATCTTTATCTATACTTATCATATCTTCAAAATTAATATTCGCATTAATCTTTTTACCATCAAATGCTTTATTAGTAAATACATCTATATTCTCATTTTCAAGTTGCTTTTTAACAATTTCACTTTCACTAGCAAGATCAATAATATGTTTAGTTAAACTACTAGGATATGCAACACCTGCCATTAAACTCATTGAGGAATTAGATGAATTAGGTGCAACAACACCAACTATTTTTAACTCTTCCGCATTATCATATATCTTTTTAACATAATCACTATCTTCACTTAAATCTTCATAAACTTTATATTTAGAATTATATTTATACATATCACTTGGATTAACCAACTTTAACTTAACATTCATTAAATCTTCATAAGTAAATTCCATCGGATCATTTTTAATATTTACTTCTTTACCAGCCATAATATCTTTAATCATATTATTAAGTTCACTACTATCTCTTAATCCTAAAGAATAAACAAGTAAATCACTTATAGTGTTCTTACTTGATAAAACAATAACCATTTCATTATAATTTTTAGGCCAACTGCCTGCTAACACATTATAATCTTTTTCAAGAGAAGATATATCATCAATCATTTGATTAAACACTGAAGAAAAAGAATACATAGAACTTGCACCAAAAGAAGAAAAAAATTCACTTGGATTTATTTTAGTAATCTTATTAGTAACATCTTTTGTATAAATTAAAGGTTCAACATTATAACTATACTTTATTGTAGAAATATCATTTTTTATTAAATCATAATTTTTATCTATATAACCTTTAAATGTCTTTAAATCATTACTTTTAACATTTCCAAACATACTACTTATATATTGTTTTTCAATTACTTTATCCCCTTCACTACCACTATCATCGCTAACCATTGTAAGCAACATATTTGTTAAATCACCATGTTCAGTTGTAATTGTTAAAGGATAACTGGCTAAAGTATCTTCTTGTAGTTTATCTATATAATTTTGAAATCCAGTCGATAATCCTAAAATAAGCGCTATACCTATAATTCCAATTGAACTAGCAAATGAAACAAGCAAAGTTCTTTTCTTTTTAATCATTAAATTATTAAAAGATAAACTAAGTGCAGTTATAAATGACATCGATGTCTTCTTAACATTATCTAACTTTTTACTAATTTTACTTTTCTCCTTACATGAATTATTATCACTTATTATCTTCCCATCTTTAAGTTCAATTATTCTAGTTGAATATTTTTTAGCAAGTTCCGGATTATGTGTAACCATTATAACTAATTTATCCTTAGCAACTTCTTTTAATAACTCCATTATTTGTACACTTGTAACTGAATCCAAAGCACCAGTTGGCTCATCAGCAAGAAGTATATCTGGATTATTTATTAATGCTCTAGCAATGGCAACCCTCTGCATTTGTCCACCAGATAATTGATTAGGTCTTTTATTAATATGATCTTTTAAACCTACTTTATCAAGTGCATCTATTGCTCTTTTTCTTCTTTCCGCTTTAGATATTCCTGCTAAGGTTAAAGCAAGTTCTACATTACTCAAAATAGTTTGATGACCAATTAAATTATAGCTTTGAAATATAAAACCAATCTTATGATTTCTATAAGTATCCCAATCTCTATCATTATAATTTTTAGTACTGACTCCATTAATAATTAGATCTCCACTATCATATTTATCTAATCCACCAATAATATTTAAAAGTGTTGTTTTACCACTTCCTGATGGACCTAATATTGATGCAAATTCATTATCTCTAAAATTAACACTTACATTGTCAAGTGCTTTTTGAGTATAATTATCTACTTTATATTCTTTAGAAATATTTTTAATTTCAAGCATAATTATATACCTCCTAGATAAATAATATTTTATCACATAAATTAATTTTATTGAAGAATTTCAAAATATATAACTATCAAAATTTAAGTAAAAAAATAAAGGAATTACCCCTTCAGATTAACGATGTGGCTATCCCTTGAAAAATTCTTACAAAACTTTACACTTTACTTAACAAAAAAATGTAAAAAATACAAAAATTATATTATATTTATTATAGAAGAGGTAATTTTATGGAAATAACAAATAAAAATCCTAAAATAATAATGCTAGCTGGTAAAGCCCGTGCTGGTAAAGATACAACAGCTAGTTTTATTAAAGAATATGGAGAAAAAAATAATTTAAAAGTTATAAACTTACAATTTAGTTTTTATATTAAATATTATGCTAAATTAATAAGTTCATGGGATGGCTCTGAAGAAACTAAACCAAGAACCCTATTACAACAACTAGGAACCGATATTATTAGAGACAAAATTGATAATTATTATTTTATAAAAAGGATCGTTGATGATATTAAAGTACTTAGCTATTTTGCTGATATAATCACTATAAGTGATGCAAGATTACCAGAGGAATTAGATACAATAAATAGTATATATCCAAATGTCATCAAAATAAACATAGTTAGACCTGAATTTGATAATAGTTTAAACCAAACTGAAAGTGTTCACCGAACTGAAACAGCTCTTGATAATTATGATAAATATAACCATGAAATTATTAATGATGGAACTTTAGAAGAATTAAAATTAAATGTATTTAATCTATTAGATCATGATTATGGAAAGGAGGAATAAAAAATGAAAAATATTTATGTAATAACAGGAGGCACATCTGGTATTGGTTTAGCAACAGCCAAAACGATGCCAAAAGAAAACAGTTTAGTAATAATAAGTGGAAGAAATGAAGAAAAATTAATAAACGCAACAAAAGAAATAAAAGAATGTGGTATTAATGTAGAATATTATGTATGTGATACATCAAATCGTGAAAACGTAGAAAAACTTGCTATATTCGCTAAAAGCAAAGGTAACGTAGTAGGTGTTGTTAACTCAGCAGGAGTATCAGGTACTGGTGTTTCATCAGAAAACGTTTTAAGAATTAATGCTTTAGGCACAAAATATATAAATCAAGAATTTTTTAAAGTTATGGACGGAGGATGTATTTGTGATGTTGCTTCATGTTCAGCATATACACTGCCTAAAATTTTAATTCCCGAAAAATTTTACTATTATGCTCTAAGAGATGAAAACTTATTTTTAGAAAAAATGATCAAAAGATGTAAACTATTAGGAAAAGAAAAGGCATCTCAAATTGCCTATTGTTTATCTAAAAACTTTGTTATATGGTATGTTAAAAATTCTGCCTATAAATATGCTAAAGAAAAAAATATTCGCGTTGTTTCAGTTTCACCAGGATTCGTTCATACTCCAATGACAGTTAAAGAAGCAAACGAACCAGGTACGCAATTATGCCTACATTATTCTGGATTTGATCGTGGTGCTAAACCAGAAGAAATAGGTTACTTAATAAGTTCAGTTATTAATCCTCAAAATGGTTACTTAACCGGTACTGATATCTTAGTTGATGGTGGAACAACATCTGCTGGCTTTGGAATCAAAATAGTTAATAAACCAGACTCAAGACCTGAAATTAAAGAAAATTGGTAAAAAAACTAAAAAATGATTAGTGAAAACTAACCATTTTTTATCTTGATAAAAACTACCAACTATAATTTAGCTAATAATTAAAAATTCTATTACTATTTTTTAAATATAGACAAAAAAAGAAATGAATTAATTATTCCAAAATATTCATTTCTTTTTATTGTTCTTAACCTTGTTTTTAGTACTAGCCTTTTTATTCTTTTTAACACCATGTTTACTTGCTTTATATAAGTCTAAGTATAAACTAGTTTTATTAGCTAAAATATTATTTTTTAAAGAATCAATCAAAATAGTTCTCTTATCCACTTCACTTAATTTATCAAAAAATTTAGTTAATCCCTTATCTTTATAATTCAAATTATATCTTGTTAATAATTCATCTAAAGTTAAATCTTCAATTAATTTCTTCTTCTTTAGTAACTTAACAATACTATCTTTATATTTATATCCTAAGTATATTAATCCAACTGGAATAATTAAATAAAGAATCACAAACATATTAGCTTTTTTAACACTTATATTAATAGTATAAACCGTATTAGATGTATCAGGAGCAGTAACAGTTATATAAATAACACTACCATTTTTTAAATTCTCATTTCCACTAATTACATATGATGCATTTTCATCATCAAGAACCGGACTAATATCTAAACTTCTATCATTTCTTTTAATTTCCAAATTATAATTTCTTACTTTTTTACTAAATTTTAAATTATAACCTTTTATATCAATAGATTTTAAATAACTATTGTTAGAAAAAGATTCTATTGGTTTAATAATATTTAAAACATAAGTTTTTTCATTGTTATCTTTATCTACTATTTTTATTAAAACTATATTATTACCAGATTTAATATTAACCTTACCAGCATTAAATCCTTTAACAAAATTACAATCTTTATTTAAAATCTTAGGTGAAATATTTACATAATTAACTTTACTACCAACTTCGATATTATAATCATATATTTCACTTTTAAAATCAAAAATAATAGTATCGCCCGCATCATTTTTAATAATTAAATCTTCTAGTTTTTTATCTATATTATTATCAACATATTTTTTATTAACAATATTTAAGATATATGCTCTACTAGCACCACTTTCACTAGTAACAATTATTGGAACAACTACTCTTTCTAAATGTTTAGTTAAGGTTATCTTTCCAGTACCACTCACATTTGCAAAATTATTATTAGAAATAGCCTCAATATTAATCTCACTTAAATCAGTTTCATAAGTATAATTAAATTTATTATTATCAAAGTCATCAATTACAACATCATTAATCATAATACTTTTTAAAAAATTATCATCACTAATAACTTTAACCTTAGTACTAACTTCTTTTACTTCTTTTAATTCACTAGAATTATAAATTCCATAAGATATATTTGAAACCTTAACATCATATTCTCCAGATTTATCAGCTTTAAACAATAAAATTCCAAATTCTTGTAATCCATTTACAACATTTTGTGATAAACTTTCATTATTTTTTACATTCCATAAATTTGAATAATTACTCCTAACATCAATTAAAGAAAGCCCATCAAGTTCAGCTATATCATATTTAATATAATTATACTCATCATCAGATTTAAAAGAAAATCTACAAATAACTTGATCATTTACATTAATTTTATTTTTATCACAAGAAAGTAAAAACTCATTATCCGCAAATACGACTTTTGGTAATAACAAAAAAGTAAATAATAAAATAAATTTTTTCATACCTATCCACCCATTAATAATTATTTATAAGAAAACTCGAATCTAGTATCTTTATCATGACCAACTAAAGTTAAATCACTATTACTAGATACATATACATCATATGACAGAGTCAAACTATCTATTAAATCTCTACCATTAATTTTATAAAAAAATGTATTAGAACTTAATTTAATATAATCTCTATTTATATCTTCAACTTTTAAATTTAAAGCACACTTTTCATCATCAGTTGCAAACTTAATTTCATCATTAATCATAACACTATATTTTTCACCATGATTATTACACTTAATATATAACTTATATGTATCATCTACTGGTTTAATATAATTATAGATTAAAAAAATACCTAAACAACACAATAGAACTATAACAATTTTTATAACTTTTTTCATATTAATTAGTTCCCTTCTTCTTCCTTTATAGTATATCATGTAACTTATTTTTAGTAAATTAGAAAAAGAACTCTAAAAATTTAAAGTTCTTCAAAATAAATAATTTTAAATTTAATAATTTAACTTATTTCTCCATCATTATTTTTTTTAATAGAATCATATAAACCACCTGCTGATAATGCTGAAATTAAACATATAACTAAAGCACTCCATATATTTGTATCTAACTTTAAAAAATACACTAATATTCCTGATAATACTCCAATAGCAATATTTTGAAATGGAATATATTTACTATCTAATCCTAAATACTTACTAATATATCCAATGATTAAAGTCATAAGTGAAATAATACTAGGAATTGTTATTTCCATTTGCATCACCACTCTTCCAGTTATGCTCCAAATACATAATCCTTTTTTCATGATTTTTAGTTGTAATAAGTACTTCTTCCATTGAATTAGTTAGTCCCACTATCGTTACATTTAATCTAGTTAAATTATTATTAAGTTTAATTATAGGTGTTACTATTGAAATTAATGATACAATTAATCCAACAACAATAATTATTGTACTATCCACATTCCATCACCCATATTATTTTATGTTACATAATGACTTATCGAATTGGCATATATCACTTTTATTTTAAAAAAATTTATGTTAATATTTATACTAGGTGAAAGCCATGAGTAAAAAGAGTAACATTAAAAATTTATTTAAAAAATTAAAAAAGACAAACAAGATATATCGTATATCTTTCTATATACTATTTATTCTATATTTAGTATCAATAATTTTATTTTCTTATAGTTTAATATTATTAGGAAATATTGAAACTTTATTTAGAATTATTTTAATAATATTTTTATATTTAAACTTAATTTTATTTTTATTTATTGGACTATTTTTATTAATTTTAAAAAAACATATAATTTTAACCATTTTATTAGTTCTTACAACCATCTTTACTGGTGCTAATTCATTTGGTTACTATTATATAAATAAGACCTATAAAATAGTAGATAATATAAGTAAAGATAAAATAATTTATACAACTAATTTAATTAGTTTAGATAAAGATATTGAAATAAAAACTATCGGTTTAATAAATAATGAAGAAGATATTGAAGGATATATTTTACCTCAAGAATATATGGCTAATAAGGGAATGAAAGTAAAAATAACAGAATATGATTCATATGAAAAATTACTTGATGCCTTATATAATAAAGAAGTAGATGCTATATTTATAGATGGAAATTATGTTTTAAAATATAATAATATTGAAAAATATATAAACATCGCAAACGAGACATTTATAATAGATTCTTATAGTAAACAAATGAAAAATCAAGATACAGTAGCATCAACCAATAAATCAGTTACTGAACCATTTACAGTTTTACTACTAGGCGTAGATTCAGAATATGATGGTTTATCCAACAATGCAGCATTTAATGGTGATTCTATAATGTTAATAACATTTAACCCTAAAACATTATCAGCAACTATCTTCTCTATTCCAAGAGATACATATGTACCAATTGCTTGTAATAATAACAAAAGTAATAAAATAAATTCAGCAGCTGGATACGGAACTAAATGTATGATAGATACAATTCAAAATTTAATTGATATTAATATTGATTATTATGTAAAAATTAACTTTAAAGGTGTAGTTTCTTTAGTAGATGCCCTTGGTGGTGTTACTTTAGATATAGATAAACCGGATTTTAGAAAAAATGGAAACATTAATTGTGGCGATAAAATTTGTGAACAAGATTCAAATCGTAGTTTTGGTGAAAATTTAGTATATATCACACCAGGACCCAATCAAACTATTAATGGTGAACAAGCTCTTGCTTACTCAAGAAACAGACATCAATTTGCATCATCTGATTTTAAAAGAATCGAACATCAACAAGCAGTTGTTACAGCTATCGCTAATAAAACTAAAACAATTAGATCAATTGATACTTTTTATAAATTATTAAATGCAGTATCAAATAATATTGATACAAACATGTCAACTAAAGAAATATTAAATTTCTATAATGTAGGTAAAAATATCTTACTTAATAATAATTTTGATGATAATAACTTTATAAATATTCAAAAAACATACCTAAGTGGTTACGATTTAACAATATATCAAAATGGTTATGATATGTATACATTCCAATATTATGAAAATAGTTTAAAAGAAATTGTAAAAGCAATGAAAGAAAATCTAGAATTACAAGAAACTGAATTAATTAAAACATTCTCATTCTCAGCAAATAAAGAGTTTACTATCCCTGTTATAGGTAAAAACGTAACTTCAGGAACAAGAAATGAAACCTTACCAAACTTTATTGGCTCATCTATAGAATACGTTAAAGAATGGGCAAGTTCTAGAAATATTACCATAACAGAAGAAGAATATACATCAAACGATTGTGAAAATAACAAAATAACAAATCAAGATATTCGAAGCGGAACACTTACTAATAACATTGATAACTTAAAAGTTACAGTATGTAAAAATATCGCCGAAACAGAAGAATAGAAAAAAGATTATATCCTAATATTAATTTATTAGAAATATAATCTTTTTATTTTATGTTGGAATACTTAATTTTTGTCCTATACTAAGTAAATTACTAGATAAATTATTTAATGATTTTATCTCATTAACAGTTACATTATAACGTCTTGCAATACTATAAAGATTATCTCCGCTCTTAACTGTATAAATAATTGTACTAACATTTTCGCCAGTACTTTTTCCCGGAATAATTAATTGTTCTCCAATACTTAAACTATTATTACTCTTATTATTCGCGTTCTTCAAATCATTTACACTAACATTAAAATTATTAGCTATACTCCATAAAGTATCACCCTTTTTAACTACATAAACATTATTTGGAACATTAGAACCACTACTAATTATTAATTTCTGTCCAATAGATAAAATATTACTAGTTAAATTATTTAGAGACTTAAGTTCATCCACCGTCATATTATTTCTTCTAGCAATTGAATACAAACTATCACCCTTTTTAACTATATAATATTTATTATTATCAGCACTAGAACTATTATCACTATTTTCACTACTATCTTTAACAATTAATGAATCACCTATTGTTAAATTATTACTAGTCAAATTATTTAGAGATTTTAACTTGTCTACAGTTAGACCATAAGCCCTTGCAATACTCCACAATGTATCTCCTTTTTTAACAACATAATAATCGCTACCAGCAAGAGGAACATATTTATAACCAGCATATTCAGTTACCGCTTTAACAACAGCCTCAGTATATTTTTTATAATTATTTTTAAGTTTATTAGCATCACTTGTATTATCTAAAAAACCATATTCAACAATTAAAGCTTCCGTATTAGGCGTATTCCTCAACATATAATAATAATCTTTATTATAATCTCTAGGTAATCTTCTTTGATAATATTTTCTAACTAGTTGTCCTTGTTTTTCTAATTCATCTAATATTTTCTTAGCAAGTGTATCTTTATTTCTTAAAGCATAAATTACTTCGGCACCTTCTGCACCTGGTGATGGTCAAAGTGCAACTATTTTCTATTTTTTCTTACATATTTTTTTCTAATATAAAATCTCTTTATATCACTGCTATATGTGATATTCGCAAAACTAATTTCGGCAGAATTTTTTACATAAATAATCTTTCCTACATATTGTTTATATGTATCCATAACTATTAGTAAGTAATAAACAGTATTCAATAACATTATTGTATCTATCTTTCTATTCGAAAAATATTTCCCATGTTGACTAGGATTTCTTCTAACTTTTTTATTTGTTTTAATTTTAATTCTTTTATTAAAATCAACAGTTTCATATATTACATTAATATTATCATTTAGCACTAAGATCGGAATTACTTCAAAATTGTCATCGGATGTATTATCAATTATTTCTACTATAGGTAGCAATATATCTTTTCTTTTTAAGCAACCCTTATCTGATAAAAATTGCGAGCATAATTCATCTATTACTGATAATATTCCTGTATTAGCCAACGCATAATCCTTCTGATAAAACGAATTTTTTATTTGTTTTAATATTGTTTTATGTCTATATGGAATTTTGAATAATAATTCATTAAACAATTTTTCAAGTTTTGCTTTATCAAAATATTTTAACATATATTTATCAAATTCTTTTTCTGAATTTACTATGGTTGTCAGGCTTTTTAATTCGTCAGAAGAAATGTCATAAGGGATAGTCCAAATATATTCACTTAACTTTTCTGAATATTCTATCCAATTTAGCAAACTATCTGGATTTTCTCTCGCTTTTTCCCAACTCTTTGATAATTCATCAAAATATGATGTCATTTTAGGTAAACTATCAATTATCTGTGATGTAATCGGTTTTAAAGCTTCTGAAAGTTTTTTTGCAATTTCTTGCATTGGATTCATCTGTTTTACTATGCTAGAAATCAGTTCGTTTTGCATAGAAATAATTGGTTTCATTGTTTCCACTAATCTATGATTAAAATCAAAATAACTAGGTTTTATACTCTCTAAAATTGATTCTGAAAACTTTTGTAGTGGAGAAGATAAATTAGTATTAATTAAATCACTAAAATAATTATTTATTTTTATTGCTGGTAATAAATTTTTACTAAAACTATTGGATATGGATAATGGTGAAGGAATTTTAACTATAGGAAAATCATTTTTTATAACATTTGAATTCAAAGGGCTAGATAATAATTGATTGGAATTTTCTTTCTCATATTCAGATAACTCTATAACATCATCTGGATTCCCTATTCTTTTAATATATTCTAGACCACCATCTACTGCTATGCTGCCACAAGTACATCTTTTTAAATCATTATTATCTTTTGACTCAATAATATCTTTACATTTTTTACATTGCGCTTTATTACTTATTATTTTATTTTCCATACTACTTACTCCATAATAATTAAAATATAACTTTATTTCATTTCAATTTCTTTTTCATCTACATATTCGTAGTTTAGCGCATTATTACTAGTAACTACACTTTCACCAATTTCTTTTTCTAAGTCTTCTCTGGCATTACCAGCAATTTTACCACCACGTCTTGCTACTTCAATATTTTCATTTAAGCCTTTTGGATTTTTCTTTTTAGCTATTTCTCTTGTTGCAATTTCTCCTAAATCAGCTAATGCTACTTCAACATCTGTCATATTATCTCTTAATGATTCTTTTCTAAGACCTTTAAATGATTTATATTGTTTTGCAGTCATACCAGACCATTCTTTATAAATTTCATTTGTTAAAATTGCATATTCTTTTTGTTCAGTTATTCCGCCATCTTTCCATACATCAGTTAGTTGTTTTCTATCTTGAATACCTTTTATTCTTTTAGCAATCCATTTTTCATCATAACCCGTTGCTCTATACAAATCTATTGATCTTTGAGCTGCTAGTGACGGATCAAATGTTTCATCTATTCTCTCACTACCCAATTTTGCTAGCCATTGTTTAATTGGTTCTGCATTCTTACTAGGAATTGATTCAATAATTCTAAACATCCCTTCAATATCAACAACATCAGTATTATAATATTTACCATCAGAAGCTTTTAATTTAAGTTGGTTACAATTTGTAACCGACTCATTTCCTTCTTGTTTTAGTCTATGTTTTAATACTTTCCAATAATTTCTTGGATTATCACTTTCAGATACAACTCCAACTATGTCAACAACACTAATATAATATTTTTCATCTTCTTTATCCCATACAGTTCTAATAGTTTCATTTTTAAATATTTTATTTACTAAATGCATTTTATCTTGATTCATAAGTTACCTCCTACTCTATTTCAAATTCAGATAAATCAATTATATCTTCAAAATTTTATTAAATAAATCTTTATGATTTAAATCTATACTAATCATACATCATATCTACATAACTCATTACACTATCTTTAATACCCATTTTTTCAGCATATGAAGATAGTTTAACAAGATCCTTATCCTTTCTTTTTATATACTCTCTTATACTATGTTTAATATGTTCAGAATCCATTCTATTTTTAGATCTAATAATATCACATATACATCTTTCGACGTCATATGCTTTAACTTTATTACCTATAGGTGTTTCTACTTCAACAAGTCCAAGTTCATAAATATCATTATCAACATAAAACACATTATGTTTTCTTAAATGAACACTATTATAACTTCGTTTTACTGTTATATCATATACAACAGTTGAAGCCTCTATAGATAGGCCATGAAAATATAAAGCAGTCATATGAGAATATATTATATTAGGCATACTTAAACCAAAGACATAATAATTATCTTCAATTTTATTAGTATCAATATAAATACCGGTTGCTACTTTTTTTATAAGTTCTTTTTCTTGCATAATTGAAAGATACATCCTGTGTATATCAAACATATCTAATTCCTTTGAAGTAATATATCCATTATTTTTTTTCATAAGTTCTTCAATAATTTCGATATTACTTTTATCTTGAAATTCTTTTATAGTTAATTTTTCCATACTATACCTCTTTTTGACTTTTCTACTGAAATTATACCATAATCAGTAATTTTGTCAAGTCAATAGAATTGTTTTTAACATTTATATCAGTTTTGATGATTATATATTTAGCAATTCATGCTATAATAGAAGACATTTAGGAGATGATATCGTGTTTAAAGATATAGAGAAAAATTATAAAAAGAATTTAAGAGAAACTAAATTTAATAAATTCTACTGGATTACATCATTTTTATTAATTTTAGGTTCTTCGTTATTACAAATTTCCGATAATATTAAGCCGTATTTTATTTATACCTTACTTTTTATTTTCGTTATAGGATATTTTATAATAAATTATATTAAAACTATGAAAAATGTTAATATAAAAAAGAAAATTAATATTATAGAAAAATTAAAAATTTATAGTAGCGAAGTCGAAAAACAAAATTTTAATAATATCATACTATTATTGAAACAATATAACTTCAAAACTAAAAATGATTTGAAATTAGCTATTGATTATTATAATAGTGAAAAACCAATTAAAGTAGAATCAGATTATCTAGGATGGATTGTTTCTATTTCATTAACATTATCATCCTTTATTGAAATTGCATATAACACTGAAACACAGGCAATAGATACAACCAAAATATCAGTTATACTTGGTTCTGCGTTAGGAATTATAATTGGATTTTTAATACCTATAATCATCTTTAAAATAATAATTAATAAATCATTCACTTCAAAGAAAACCATTCGTTCAAACTTGAGTGATGACTTATCTTATATATATTTAAACTTTGATAAGTATAAAAATCAGCTATCAAAAAAGCAATAAGTATAACTATATAATATTCAACTTCTGCCCATCTTGGGTAGAAGTTTTAACTTGTGTCCAAGTTGAACACAAGTTATAATTTGGCTTACAAAAAATTATATTACATGTTAATTTGTCATTTTTTTAACCTCGTAGCGATATGCGACGAAGTTATAACTTTCGACCAACACGGTCGTATGTTAACCTTATCCCAATTTGGGACAAAGTTATTTATCTTTAGGTTTCGGACCAATTTGGGCCGAAGTTATAATTGTGATATATACGAGTTTTAATTTTATGTACTATTCTGTGCATAATGCACAGAATTTTTAAATCATGAATTTATAGAAAATTTCAATATTTTTATTCTTATCAATTTCAATTTTATCAATTAATGTTTGTAAAAGTTCTCTAGTAGGTTTCTTTATATCAATTAATTCTCTTATTCTTTTTTCATATTCTTCTAATTCTTTTGTTTTGATACTTTCTTTTTTAATATTTTTATATCTTTCTAAATCTAACTGGGACTTATTCAAAAGTCTTTCTGTTTCCTGTGATAACCTTTTATAAGTAGCCTCTGAAATATTACCTCTAAACTTATCTTCATATAACATATCTATTTTTGAGATATATTCTTTTATCTTATTTTCTAAATATCTTATCTTTTCCTTATTATCATTCTTACTACTATTTTTATCTGCTATTTCCTTTGATAAGACTTTAGAATCAATTTTATTAATATAATCTTTACAGGTTGTTCTTACTACTTCAAGTAAAGCTTCTTCTAATTTATCATATGGCATAAAATGTGGTTCACATAGTCTTCTTCTTGGATCTCTTGCATATTTATTACAATTAATAGTCCAATAATTATGATTTTTTCGGTACGTAATAGTTAATGCATTACCGCATTCTTTGCAAAATAGTAAATTTTCAAATAATCTTTTTTCTCTATTACTAACACTTACATTAGTCCTTTTGACATTACCTTGTATTCTTTCAAATGTTAGTTTATCAACTAATGGTTCATGTGTTCCAGGAACTATGTCCCAATTGCTTTTTGGAAGAGATTTTTTCTTTTTAGATTTATAATTTACTTTGGTCTGTGTACTTTGAACCATGTCACCTGTATACATTCTATTCTTTAATATCTTTTTAACTGATGATGTAGTCCATTGTTCATTATATCTCATTTTAGAATTAGGATTTTTTCGTTTTAAACTGCTAGGTGTTTTAATTTTATTATCATTTAAATATGAAGTTATATCAGATAACCCTACACCATTAGCAGCCATTTCAAATATTTTTTTAACTACTGGCGCATATTCTGGATCTGGTATTAAATGCCCTTTTTCTTCTGGATCTTTCATATAACCATAACTTGGATTACTTCCAATAAACTTACCTTTCTTTCTTTTATCATTTAAAACACTTCTAATTTTAATAGAATTTTGCCTACTATAATAATCATTACAAGCAATTATAAATGTCGATGAATCATTACTTGCTTGATTAATTGCACTATCGTAGTTTTCTTGTAATGATATAAATCTTATATTATTTTCTGGAAAAAAGTTTTCTATATAATATCCTGTCATAACATGATCTCTACCTAATCTTGATAAATCTTTTACTATAACCAAATTAGCCATTTTGTTTTTAATGTCTTCAATCATTTTAGTAAATCCAGGTCTTTCAAAATTAGTACCAGAATATCCGTCATCAACATATTCTCCAACAAATATAAAACCTTTTTCTTTTACAAAATTCATTAATAAATTTCTTTGATTAGTAATACTTTCACTTTCTGATTCATAAGATTTTCCTTCATCTGCTTCAGATAATCTTATATATATGACAGCTCTATAAATATTATTTGGCATTTGTATCAATCCGTTATACATTTATTACTCCTTTCTTTTTTGTATAACAATCAAAGCCATATAAAGTATAATACTTTATATTCAAACTCGCGAATGTGCTAATTTTTAATTAGTACACTTTTTATATATTTATTTAACAAATCCACCAAATTAAGAGCATTATCATCTTTTTTAAAAGTTTCCGTAATTTTAAACATAAGCCACCTCATAAAATTTTATGAGTGTCTTTTTCATTTTATTTCTTATTCCTCCTCGTATATATCACTTAATAATTTTTTTAATTCTTCTTGTTCTTCAATAGTTGCTTCATTTTTAGGTATTAACTTACCATGCCAGTATTCATTACCATCTTCATCTTTATAATAAATACTATCTTCTTTTTTATTTAATTTATTATTATATTGTTTAAAGTTTAGTTTATAGCCTGTATTAAAATTATCTTTAATACTTTTTAATTTTAAATTTAAGACTTCTGATAATTTAATTATACGCTTAGAATTATTTGTACTCGTATTATCGTATTGAGTCTTAATATAACCAAAGGTGGCTAAATTACTTATACTTTTTGATATAGTTACCTGTGTTACATTATAAATATCACAAAAATATCTATTAGTAGCCCAACAATAACCATTTTTCTTACAAAGACTTATTATATGAATTAATAATAATCTTTCTAAAAAAGTTAATCTATTATCTCTTAATACGGATTTTAAAATAAATACATTTATGAATTCTTCTTTATCCATAATAATCAATATATAAGATATATCTTGAGACAATAAAAGTGCACTTTTAAATACTATTTTCCCTAGGTGTTTTCATCTTATAACAAATTAAAATAAAAAGAAATTGTACAAAACATGCAAAAGGAGTACATTTCTGTACTCCCAATTATTATTCATATTCTTGGATTTCAAGTTTACATTTATCTCTATATAATTCTTTAATTGTTTCAATTGACAACTTATTTTCGGCTAATAATTTTTCTATAAATTCCACCCATTCATTTGTATATTGATAATCCTTATGCGTTTGATCATAATAGCAATACTTTGTATTTGTATCAAAAGGATCTTTAGACGGTTCTAATTTTTTAGAAGGTTTTATTGAAAATATATATGTCAAATATGAATGAATATTTAAGTTGAATTTTGGATATTTCTCTTTTATTTTATTATTTATTGTACCCGGAAGCATTTTATCTGCGTTTGTTATACTTTTTATTACTGTTTTGTTTTTGACTAAAGCTGTAAGCCTTTCTACTTCTTGTTTTTCTTCTTCTGTTAATTTATCCCAATTTAAAAATTGAATTGCTAAATCTCCTTTATTTGTATTTGATATTATTGGTATTTGCACTAATTTAATACTATATTCTTGCATAGAATAAACTTCTGAGGATAAACTATCTCTAAACTTATCAATAAATTCATTTATTTTAGACATTTCTTTTGATAGTAACATTTTGCTTGATTTATATGATTTTTCGTTTCTTAATTCCGAAAATTGCAAAGAAAATGGTAATGATACATTAATAGAATATTCTTGTCCAAAATTTTCAATTATAAAATTTTCATAATTGTATAACAAAGATTGACACTCACCAAATATTTTTATCTCTAAATCCGTACAATTTAAATAACTATGCTCAATTTTATTACGTAATTTTATAAAAAATATGTTATTCATATATGCTGCATTATTAAGTTTTTTATATCTATCCATACACGTCTTTAATTCCCAAGTACGTTTTTCACCATCAATTCTTTGATACTTTCCATTTGAATCCTTGTAAAAATATTTTTCACCTATTGTTTTATGAAAATAAGCATGAAACGCTTTTGTCCAAGCTATATTCATATGTACTATGTAACTTTTTATTCGATTTTCTAATTTAGGTTTATTATATATTTCAACTGCCAATAATGCATTATTAATTGAATCCTCTAGCAAGTCTTTTGCTTTTCCTTTTATTAACATACTGATACCTCCTATAACAAAAAAAGCGCAATACAAAACTATTATAAGCCTATACTAGCGCTTCCTTTTAATTCACAAATATTATATCATTTTTTCTTATTATTTTAAATATCTTCTAAATGTATTCTTAAACAATTCAACATTATTGCTCATCCATTCAAAGGCTTCATCCCAAGATTCAGAATTAGGATCAACATCTAAATTAGATACTAATTTGATTCTTGATGCTTTTTTACCTTCTAATGGCATCCATTGTAAATTTGATGATATCTTCTCATTAATTTCTTCTTTATATTGTTCTAATAAATAATATAAATCTTTATTGTCATTTATATAAAGTTCACATGCAATTTCATGTTTCTTAGTATTATAAGTTAAATCTAAATGACAATCACTTCTACCTATAAAGATATTATACCAATGTTGCGGCAATGGTTTAATAAGTGAAAAATTAACTTTTTTATCTTCACAATAATTTTTAAAATCTTCCCAAAAGTTTAATTGAATAGTTGAAGCATTACTCATATTTTTAGAAACATTTTTTCTAATTGCTTTAGCCCAATTATTTGGTTTACTTATAATTTGAAATTTAGGAGCAATTAAAGAATCACCAATTTTCCACAATTCAATTTGAACTAAGAATATATTAATATGTTCATCAGAATGTTCATTTAACCAATCAACAGCTTGTTTATGTTCATCTCTAACATCTTTAACAATCCATATCTGTATGTCTGCATCAAATCCAGCAGAATAAACAATTACTTTTCCCAAATGGTCATGATTAGTCATTTCTAATTGATTTTCAATTATTATTGTTTTATCTGTTTCCTCTTCATGAGCTTTAATATCAACATTATATCTTCCAGTAGAAGCTTCTGTTTCATCTACAGTAATATTAAATCCAAGTTCTTCACTTAGTAACTTAATATTATTCTCTTTAGCCAACCATTTTGTAAAATCTGTGGCTTCATTTTTCCAGACTTCTCTTAAATTTGTTATTTTTTCTAATTTACCTAAATTATAGTTCATTTTTAATCCTCCAAAAATTGCAGATATTTACTATATTGTTCAAACATTATATTTTTTATATATTGTTCCATATATTCATAATCCGGATTATCGTTTTCATCTACTGGTAACAAAATTTTTTCTTTACTAATTCTAAAATCATTTATTTCTCTATTAAAACTATATTTATTCCCTATTCTTGAAACTATAGTTGTTAAAAACAAATAAATATACTTATTAAATTTATCATTTTTTAATGATGTGATATGATCGCTACCAATAAATTCATATTGATGATAAAATGATGCGCCAACAGAACCACTATTAGCAATAGTAATACAATTATTAAATCGCTTACCTTCTTTATTACTAATAAAATTATCAACACCATTATTCATCATTGTCGAAGAAACATATGGAACTTCCCCTGATTTATGATCACTTTTTTTTAATCTTTTTCCTCTATTTACAGAATCAAAAATCTTCTTTATATTAAATTCTTTCCATTTTTTATTATTTAATTCTTCTATTTCTTTATATTCAATTTGGCACAATGTTTTTTTACAATAATTTTTAATACAGTCTATTTCTTTTTGTAAAATAGATTTCATATACTCTTCCATAAATTTAAAATTTGGTTCTTCTTTATCATTTACAGGAAGCATAAAACTTCTAGCATCAGACCTAGAGCCAGTCAATCCCATCCCATAACCGAATCCACAATTTTTTATTGAATCATTCAAACATCTTGTTATAAACAACCCAGAATATTTATTAATTTTAGATGAATTATAATAATACATTTTATTTCCTGTTATATATGAATAAGGTTGATAAAAATACTTTGCATTTTCTGCACCTAAACTTATTGTATTTGATGGATTAATTTTATAATCATCGTACTTTACTATTGAAAAAAGTCCATTATTTAAATTCGTTCTAGTTACATAAGGAATGCCTTCTTCATCATTTACAATAAATTTTAATTTTTCACTATGATATGCTTTAGAATTATTTGAATTACCAAGTACATCCTCTATTTTAAATTTTTCCCATTTAATATTTTCCTTTAACATTTTATTTATTCTCCTCAGCATCAAATAAGAAACCTCTATCATGTGTTATCATATTTATTTCAAAAGTCAAGTAATCTGCTATTGTATTTTTAAAATCTAAATCCTTTGGTATTTCATCATTAAAATAATAATACGAATGTAACCATTCATCATCTGAATCAATAGAAGTTTCTACACAAAACTTTGTTGGAGCTTCAATTTTATTAAACCATACATCTAATAAATGTTGTTTTCTATCCTTTGCACGTTCTGTTTCTACTAAACCTTTATGTTTTTGAACTTCATAACCATCATCAGAAAAATCAATAAATTTACAAATTTTATCTTTATGATGTGGAATACCAGCAGTAAAAACTGCAATACAAGGATTTGTACCCACGCCGTAAAAAGTATTAGTATTTAAAGTTATTACACCCTCAAGAGTATGATGCTTTAATATATTTTCCTTTATACTTTGCTCATACTTATTTTTTCCAGTCATCGTACTTTGAGGAACAATGACAATTGCTTTACCGCCAACTACTAAACTATCTAATAAATGTTCTGTAAAACTTAATTCGCATTTTTCAGGGCTAACTTTTCCCATTGAATAAGGTGGATTCATCATACCTACTGTTGAACCTTTTAATTGTAATTTATTAGCGTCTTGTGCCAAAAAATCGTCACATATTAAATTACTTTTTCCATCACCTCTAAGAATCATATTTGTTGTTGCTATAGTAAACATATAAGGCTGAAGTTCATAACCATGCAGTTGATTTCTTTTTATTGACGTTTTTTCATGTTCATTATTTGCTTTTTTTAACATATCATGCATAGCTGACACTAAAAATCCAGCAGTTCCACAACAAGGATCTAAAACTACATCTTCAGGTTTTAAATCAATTAATTCACAAAATAAATTACATATATGCTTTGGTGTTAAAACAATCCCTAATGATTGACCATCTCCACCAGAATAGCTCATAAACTCGCCATAAAATCTACCTAAATAATCTTCTGATGTTTGATTATATCTAATTGTTTTATATAACTTATTATACAAATATTCTGTGTAATATTTTAACGGTGTTTTCCCTAAGATATCATTTTTTTCATTTAAAATGACAGTATCTTTAATAATCGAAAATTGGGATAATAATTTATCTTTTTTAGTTTCAGGAGAAACTTGAGATCTATCTAAATTATCTTTGATAGCATTGTAAATTTTTGAACCATCAGTTTTAACTTTATCACCAATTAAATCATCTATAGAAAAGTTTTTGTATTCTATTTCTTTCAATGCTAATAAAATCCCACTAACTACTAAAGGTTTATCCTTATCACTTAAATTCCCATAATTTCTTAAATATTCATGTAATTCTTTTGCATCTTTCAAAATTTCAGCAGTTGTTTTCTCTTCATCTGTATCTTCTTTTAAAATTTCTCTTATATAGTATTCATCTATATTATCACTATTAAAGGAAATAAAACTTTCAACTTCTGGCAAATCCATAAAGTATTCTCTGCCATCCAAATAAATAGGTTTAATAGTATGATGTTTTTCATCACCACTTATCCCAAATGCAATAGCTTTCTTATAATTTGTATTATCTAATATATGTTTAGCATAAAAATAGGCTCCATTTAACGCATAATCTGTAATAGATGAAACATTCATATCTAATATACCATTTTCATCAAATTTTGCCTGTTTATCATTATTTGCTTTATCTTCAATTACTATAATAAAATCTTTAACTACACCACAATATTCAGGATAACCATAATTTCCAGTTCCCTTTTTTGAAGCTGTCTTCAAAGCCTCATCTATTTCTTTTATATTACATCCTTGCGCATCGATTTTAATCTTAGCATCCTTTAATAAATCATATACCCATAAATCAGTTTTAACTTCTTTTTTTGCCATACTACTTTGACTCCTTCTTTAATTTTTCTTCTATAGCTTCAATAACAAATTTATTTATACTATAACCTCGTTCTCTATCCTTTTTGTTGTTAACTATATTTCTAATCTTTTTATATAATTCGTTAGACATTCTTAAAGGTATTGGAACTCTTTCTTCTTTCTTTTTATCCATATTATCCCTCTTTATTTATGATACCATTATATCTTGATATAATGATATCACTTTTTGCAGATTTAATCAAGGGTTTGGGACATTTCCCACATACGAATTTCGTACGGGAGTACAAATTCAGTGCTGGCTAGACAATAAATATACTCCTACAAACAAAAAACACTACCATTTCTGATAGTGTTAATTTCTTTAATAATATCTTTTTAATCTTAATGGATTACTATTTTTTACTACTAAATTATATTTGATTTTTAATATTTCTTTTACCCTAGGTATAAGTTTATTCATATCGCATCTACAATTAAATACATCTATTGCAGAGTTAATATGATTTCTTAAAGAACAATCTGATAAACAATGTCTACTATATCCATTTGCTAAATAAAATGCTACTAGATCTGGAATTACATAATTATTTAAATAATCATTAACATTATTATAGAAAGGTAAATATATTTCTTCAAATTCTTTATCAGTTATATCACACATAGATATATTCCTTTAAAATTATTTCTTCTACCCTATTTTTTATATTATTCATTTTACCTATCCATAGCATTTGATTACTACTTTTTAATTCTTCAGTAATATTTTCTTTTTCAGTTAGTTCTTTAATTAACTTCTGCACCTTCTCCATAACAGTAGTATCAATATTATGAAGATATTCATTTAGTTTATCGTTAACCAGTAAATCAAAATATAATCCTAATTTGTATTTCTTAATATAATTTAATCTTAATAACCCATATTTTCCTATATTATATTGTTTTTTATTTTCTAATATTAAATCTGGCAATAAAAAATCACCTTTCTTAGTGTAACTAATATTCATAACAGTTCTCCATTCCTTTTCATATTTATTTGGCTTTAATCGTTATACATATTTTGTTACACAATGACTATCGCCACCCCCAGCATTAATATGATTAGAAATAACAATAACATCTTTCCCATTACCATATTGATCAAGAACTCTTTGTGGTCTTTCCGAAGCTGGCAAATCAACGTCACTATTTCTCGTTAATTTAACTGGAACACCAAGTTCTTTTAACCTATCATACATATACTTACTTATATCTAAAGTTAAATTTTTTTCAATAATCCCATTACCAATAGCCCCAGAATCACTACCACCATGACCAGCATCAATTACCACCTTTTTAGCCATTTATCATCACACCCTATATTAATTTATGCATAATTAAATAAAATGCCTATAAAACACCTAATTCAACAAAAAATATCACAACAATTAATGTGATATTCTTTATTATACTATTTTTTTCTTCTTAGAAAAGAGAACAATCCTTTACGGCTACTCTTAACTTTAACATTACCTACTAAAAATTTAATTAAATCATTTAATTCACTATTGCTATCCAATCTTTCATTTAAATTAGGAACATTTCCAACAATTTTTAAATGAGTTTCATATTCAAAATTATTTAAACTATCATTTTTAATATTACTTCTATTTAAAACTATATTACAATTTAATAAATGTTCATATTCCTTTTGATTTCCCTTAATTATTTTATACAATTTAGTTGATCCAGGATCAACTAAATATACTAATTTATTGCATATTTCCTTTACATCAGATCCATTTAAATCAACAATAAATACATCAATATCCTTTAAGGTTTTTATAATAGTTTCAAATTGAACCCTACTTTGACATGTAATAATTCTATCATCCTTAAAATATAAAGAATCATTATTAAACATTTCAATACCTTTAACTTTTTTACTTTTACTTATTTCTTTAACAAGCATATACATTAAAGTAGTTGCACCCGCATGAGGAGTTCCATTTTCTATTCCAATGATTATTTTATCAGTCTCAAATCTATTACTTGTTTCCTTATCAGAAACAATACTATCAACCTTTAAAAAATCATATCCTTCTAAGTATTTTCTAACATCATCAAAAGTATTATTTCTTTCTAAAAGTTTATTAACAGCACTATCGCTTGTTGCAAAATTATAGTAACCTTTTTCAATCAATTTACCCAAAAATTCTTTACTATTAGCAACAAAACCATCATTTAACAAAATAACCACATTACTTGGATCTTTAAAAAATTCCAAGAAATTATATAAGTAATTATCATCATAATAGTTTTTTATAGATGTCAAATCTATTATAGCTTTGTCAAAATTAACATTATTTAACTCTCTATCTAAATCTTCTCTAGTAAATTCACCAACTAAAGTTTTAACCGTATTAACAGAAAGCATATTAATAACATTACTATTTTCATTTTTTATTATTATATACATTTTTTCAACCTACTTACTATTTAAATCAAAACTTTCTACATATTTTACATATTCAGCCTTACCTCTATTAATAACAAAACAGAAATTATTTGGTACATCATCTCTCATATTAGCAACTTTTTGACTTATATTAATTGAGTATTGCTCATTAATTCCATTACCAAGCCAAATACCAAAACTCTTATTAATATTATTTCTATACCAAGATTCACTTTCTACTTTTCTAATCTTATCGACACTATCGACTATAATAAAATTAATAATATCTAAATCCTTACACTTAGTAAACATATCTTCAAATATTCTTTTATTATCAATAGACAATTTACCCATTAAATCATCAATACCAATTATCATACAATAAATAGGTTTAATATTACTTAAGAAATCACGATTATAATTATTATCTTTATACATATTATATAAGTCATTAATATAATTACATAATTTTCCTACAAAATCATCAAAGCTACCATCAACATATTGATAATATTTACGACTATCTTCATTAACTTTAAAATCAGTACTATTTATAACTATTAACTTTCTATTTTGCTTAAAAATAATTTGATTAATTAATGGATTAATAAATTTATCAATAGACAATAAATCTAACGTACTTATTAAATTAATTATATTCTTTTTAAAATCAAATGTACTGATATTAAGACTATTTTTATTTATACCGATAGCAATATCGCTTGTTTTATTTAATATTGTACTTACACTATTTTTATCAACAATTTCAGGTAACACTGGAATTTTTTTAACTTTAAAATTATTTTTATTAAAAGTACTAATCTTATTTGCTATAGTTTCATTAATGTTAGTATCACTTATAACTGCACTTTGAAATTCATAAATATCATCTATCTTAACAATACCTCTACCAAAATTTTTAGCAGGGTAATTTCTTCTAAATCCATTAATAATACTAGAAAAATCATCTTCATTATTTTGATTTAAAGCATATATTAAAGAGAAATTTTGTCTTAATCTAAATCTTACCCCATTAGGTGTATTAACAGTTAATACAAAATAAATACCATATTTATAACATTCTCTTGTAATACTATTTAATGTATCTGAATATTTATCATAAGCCTCAATATAAGCCTCATAATTATTAATTATGACAACTATATTAGAAATCTTTCTATTACTATTTTTAATAAAATTAACAAAACTACCACCATAATTAGCAAATAATTTTTTTCTTTCATTTATAGTAGCATTAAGCATTTTATATAAATTTTCAATTCTTTCTTCATCATAACCAGAAATAATATCACCAACAATTGCTGAATCATTAAAACTGTTAAGAGCTCCACTACCAAAATCAATTATATAAGTACTTACCTCAGAAGATGAATAATCATTCATAAATGAATACAACATTGTCATAATAAAGTTTTCTTTACCACTACCAGCAGCACCATAAATTAATACATTACCATTTTCAGTTAAAGGTACTGTCAAAACATTTTGTTCTTGTTTGTTTGGAACATCATATTCACCAATAATAGGATTTAAAATAAAACTATTCTTTTTAAAACTATATTTTTCTCTCAAACTATCAACCAATATAATAGGTGGTAATTTAGGCATCCATAACTGTTTACATTTTATATTTTGTTCTTTAGCAAGATTTGACAAATATTTAACAATATTAGATAGTTCTTCACCATTATTGTTTGCAACAACATTAACTTTCGGTTTAGTATCTACTTTTCTAGTAACATATCCAATATTATTTATAAAATCTACTGAACTATCAACATCTTTTTTTATGTTATCAGACGGAACATATGTACCACCAGCATAAGCAGCCTGTCCAATTGTAAATACTTCATCATATCCAACTTGAAAATAAAATCTACCTGTTTGTTTTAAAAATGCTGCATCATTCTTTTTAATAACTTCGTTAGAATCAGATGTATCCTGAACTCTTAAACATACCCTAAATCTTGTATTACTCCAAATTTGCGGATCAACTACTCCACTTGGTTTTTGTGTAGCCAAAATTAAATGTACGCCTAAACTACGGCCAATTCTAGCAGTAGAAATTAATTGTTCCATAAACTCTGGTTGTTGATTTTTTAATTCAGCAAACTCATCACATATAATAAACAAATGAGATACAGGATCAGTTAATATACCTTGTCTAAACATTTTTTGATATTTATAAATATCAACAGTTGATTCCCCACTAATTTCTCTAGCCTTATTAAATAAAGCTTGTCTTCTTTTAAGTTCAGATTCAATACTAGCTAAACTTCTCTTAATTTCATTAGCATCTAAATTTGTAATTGTTCCAACTAAATGAGGTAATTTAACACCCGTTAATTTATTTTCAAAAGCACCAGCAAGTCCTCCACCTTTATAATCAATTAAAATAAATTGAACTTCATATGGACTATAATTAAGTGCCATTGATAATATATAAGTAATAATAAATTCAGATTTACCAGAACCAGTCATACCTGCAATCAAACCATGAGGTCCATGGTATTTTTCATGTAAATCAATAGTAATTAATTCACCATTTCTTCCAACACCAACCGGAGCAGATAAATTAAGAACAGGATTATTACCACTCCATCTTGCCGGACTATTTAATTGTTCAACTCTACCCACATCGTACATTTCCAAAAAGCCAATCTTTAAAGGAAGTTTACCTTCATTATCACTTTTTATATCAATAGGTGTATTAGCAAGAACTCCAACACACTTCTCATAATCAATTACATAACTAAAATCTATATTAAATTGTAGACTATTATTAATATCTAAATTATTTTTAACTTCACCCATAAAGTTATTACTAGTAATTAAACTTAGATCAATAAATGATGTACATTGATCTGGGAAATTAGTCATTTTTCTATCCATCATAAAAATACTAAACCCATTATATTCATTTTCTAATACATTTTTAATAAAATCAATTTCTCTAATCTTTTTAAAACTATCAGTAATAATTAAATATAATTGTTCAAAGTTTTTTTCTTTGTTATTTTTTCTTTCTTCATAAATCCGATTTAAATAATAACAAACTTCCTTATATTCATCATTATTTGTTGCAAAAAATCTAATACTTTTATCATCACTAAATAAATGAGGAGCTAATCTTAAAAATGCCCATTCGTGTTCATGCTCTTCATCTGTTAAAACTACAATCTTTAAATCATCATAACTATGAAAAGCTAAAATTTGTATAATCAATTTTTTAACATAAGCATATAAATAATCATTTCCAATAATTCCACTTATATAATTTGTCTTTAATGAATAAGGAATAGGAACATTTTCTAAAATTTTAGGTTCACTCCCTAATCTTTCAACAAGTTTTTTTAAATTATCTTCTTCTAATGTAAATCTTTCCTCAGGATAATTAATATTAATTTTCATTGGACAATTACCAGTTCCTAAATTAACTGTTAAATAATCATCATCAGTTACTCTTCTTTGCCACATAATAGAACTTCTGTTTAATATTACATCACTTGCTTCTTCACTACTCAAATAATGCATTTTTAAAATAGAGGTTTGTTCATTTTTAGCCTTACTAATCTCCTCAATTTTACTATCAATATATTTATTATATTTTTTTTGCCTTTTTCTTTCTTTACGACCTGTTTCAAATTTTTCATAAATTCTTGTCATAAGAGGCCATATAAATATACTAGCAAACATTGCACCACAAATAATTAAAGATGGAGTAGCATCCTTCATTGTCATAGTACCACTATTAACACCATTTAAAGTATTATATCCCATCATTAAAGATGTCATAGACATAGTAATCATTGGACCAATTGTAAGCAAAAAAGGACTTTCTTTATTTTCAAATTTAGCAGGTGGTTCATCAACTTTTATATCTAAAGTTTTAAGCATAGGAACAATTCTAGGTTTCTTATAAAAATAATCATTCTCATTATAAATAGGATAATAATTATCATCATTACTTATAGTAAATTCACCGTATTTAGAAGGTATTATACCAGTAGGCAAAATATCTAACTTAACATCATTTAAATTAATATTATTTACATATAAAGAATAAGAAACACCATGATTATCATTACCATTAATAATAATTCTTAATCCATTAATAAAAATAATATCTCCAATTTTTAATTCAACTTTATTAAATAATCTTACATTATTTACATAAACATTACCCTCATTATTAATAACATATATTTTATCATTTTCTTTTTTTATATAACATTCTACATCTTTACATACAGAATATTTTATAAAACATTTTCCACTTTTTCCAATAGAAAATCCTTTTTCTAATTGTTCATTAATCTCATAACAATTATATTGTTCTACAACAGGAGAAACATATATTAAAAAAGTATCTTTATCATATTCATTTTTAACTTTATAAAAATTATAATTGTCTAAATAAACAAATGGATTCATCACATCATTAACAACAACATAAGCATTATTATTACTAACAAGTTTCCATTTGCCATTATCAGAATCAATTAAAATTATATTTCTTTTATTTCCATTAATATCAAACCCATCAATCCAATAAGAGCCTTTAATTTCACTAGGAAAAATAAAATCTCTAATAGATCCATTTCTAATTACAGATACTCTCATAAAGTTAACCTCCTCTATCATAATAAAATTATACAACATTATTATTTTTTTATAAAGAAAAACATACAAGCAATATTCTCATATGTTTAATAATTAATTATAAAACTGATAACTATAAATTTATATAAATACTCTTTAAACAACTACATATTATAATAGTTATTACCATTAGGAACAAAACTTTCTTTACCACGTCTTCCATTTACATATCCGGATCCATAAAAAGAATCATAATCATGAGAAGGAACTCCAGACAATAATACATCGCATACAGCATCAACAACTTCATCAGGTGGGCTATTTAAAAACTGTTTATACTTACTATACAAAGCACCCTCATATTGGCTTGGATCAAATAATTGTTTTATTGGCTCACCAGCTCCGCCAGAAGTAAAATATTTTTTAGTACGATTTGCTCGATTTAAAGCTGAACTCATAACATTGGCAGCCTCATAATATATTTCACCACTAGAATAACCAGTATTTAAAGAAACATCTTCACGAGTTACAATAGCAAACAGCTTATTTGCATCATCATCAGATAAATTATATGCTTCTTTTAAAGCAATAACCTTTTTATTTAATAATTCTTTATTAACAGTAAAATCTTTACCCAAGCCTTTTTCACCCAAGCCTTTTTCTTTATAATAATTACTTGATTTAATGCCACCAATTAAATCACCTCGATAATTATCAAGTAAATATTTTCTTACAACCTCTGTCTTGGCAACATCAATAGAAGGCAAATTCTTATTTAAATAATTGTCAAATTTTTCAAATAATTTACAATATTCATAATTAGCTTTTATATCATTGCACTCTTTATCATTAAACCCATACTGATTTTTAATAGAATTTAAAATATCTTTATCAGATTTACCTGATTCTTTTAAATCACCATATAAATTAGATAAATTAATTATTAAATTGTTTTTATAATCAAAATTAAAATATGATGAATTCTTATCTTCCAAATGGTCTGAAATATCATCTTCCATCATACCTAAAATATTTGAAATAGGTTTACAAATATCATCTTGAATTTCGCTTATCATATTCGTAAGACTTGTTTTAACACTATTTAATTCCGAAATATAATAATCATGATCTTGGCACTTATCAGCTGCTTCTTTTGCTTTACTAAATTCACCATTACCACTAAATGCCGCAGCAAGATTATCACATACATCATCAACAGCATTCTTACCAGATTTTAATTTTGAATATACTATTTCCACTATCCATTCTTCCTTTTAACATTATTTTTTAAAAAGTCTCTATATGCAACTGAATATTCATTTTGCAAATTACATATGTTATTGTAACAAGCATTTCTTTGAGAAGTAGATTTGTTGATTAAAGCACTTACCTTATATGTTAACTCCGTATGATATCTTCCTCCATCAGAAATTATATCATCCATTAAAGAAAATCCAATATAATTGTTATCATCATCAACATATCCTTCCTTAATATCATTAAAGGCTGAATACAAACTATTCCAACCATAAAATCCTAATTTATTATAAAGATTTATCAATGCCATTTCTAAATCTTTATAGCATTCGTATAATTTTTTTTGCTTTTCAATATCACTTTTTATTACTTCTAAACTTCTTGCCAATTATCATCAGCTCCTACTAAATAAGTACGAGAATTGAGCCATTACTAATGTTAGCATCTTTTACCAATAAATTAGAATCCAACTCAATTCCATTTTCTCTCTTAATTAATCTAAATGTTCCAAAATTCATATCATTATTATAATTATTTCTGACATAATCTAAAATTATATTCTTTAAACTACCTACTTTAATAATATTAGGAACCTCTAAATCAAAACTAATATCCAATATCGGTAAAGAAACACTAATCAATAATTTATTATTCATATCACTTCACCTCACAAAACAAAACAATTAAGCTCTAGATATATTGTTACAAGCTTTACCAAGATTTTCGATAGCGTTAACTAAATAACTATCATATTTGCTTGATACATTTGAAAATTCTTCAAATCTGGCTTTAGCGTTTTCGATGTTAGCACCCATAGTCCAATTGCTAAATAACTCGTCTTTTTTAAAATTAAAATTAGTAATAAATTCCTTATAAGACGAATAAATATTTTTAAGCGTTGTTAAATCATTCAAAGCAGCGGGTTCAACATAATATTCTGTAGTACTAATTACATTTGGAATAGCCACATATTCATAAAAACTATTCAAAGTAGTTCCTACACTACCCATACCACCATTTGCTTGCCTTATTTTCTGTAATCTAATCATACTATTAGCAGCATTAGAAGTTACGCTCATCGCACTATCAACTAATTTACCTAGAAAGCCATATAATTCAACTAAATTATTTATATGCACCATTGCATCATTACCAACCCAGTGTACTTTTAAATTATTAATATTATTTTTTAATTCATTTATTAGATTTTGACCTTTTTGTTTAGCTAGACTATTTAATCCTTCACATTGATCATATCCTAAATCTAAATTAATTACACGTATATCCATATTCATACCTCCTCTATATTTAAATAGGTTATACCTAGAATAAATTTATCAAAAATAGATAATAAAATAAACATTATGAAAGAATTGTTTACACTTTCTATACATAATTATTATGTTCTCTCAGATTTAAATCATACAAAAACTCACTAAACTAGTGAGTTTATAATCCAACATAACCACCAATTCCAAAAGGAATTCCCGTAACATAAAATAGTAATATAATAACTATCCACATTAATAAAGTTCCAATTGAATAAGGTATCAAATATTTAATATTTCCAAATAATCCTTCATCATTATCAGAAGTATATAATTCCATAAATGCTAAATAGATAACAAAATAAGCCATAATTGGAGTAATTCCATAAGTAACACATTCCCCTGCTCTAAATACTAAAGTAGCTAGTTCTGGAGTTAATCCTTCATTCATAAATAATGGAACAATTGATGGACTAAGAATAGCCCATTTGCTAACTGATCCAGGCAAAACTAATGTAGATAAAGCACTAAAAACAAAAGTAATTAATACTAGCACTATACCACTTAAACTACTAGAATTTACCACATTAGCAAAATATGCAGTTATAAGAGTTCCAATATTACTTGATTTAAAAACAAATATTAATGTAGAAGCAAAGAATAAATATACTAAAACATTTCCAATTTTATCTAAGCTATAACACATTGAATCAAATAAATCTTTCGCATTTCTTATCTTTTTAGTCGCAACACCATAAGAAAATCCAAGAATAAAGAATAGTATAACAACAACAAATACATATCCTTGACTAAAGAAACTATTATACCCAAATAATTTATCTATATAATATTTTTGACTATAATCTAAGAAATTTCCTCCTAATGGCGCATAAGGAATAATATTATAAACGATTATAATTAAATATATAAAACCAAAAAATAATGAAATTAATAATCCTCTTTTTTCTTTTTTAGTTAAATAATCTTCTGTTTCAGTCATTAATTCATAATGTCCAAGTTTTGGAATTGTAACTTTTTCTGTAATAGAAGATATTATCGAAGCAAGTATTATTGAAGCAAGTATCATAACAACTAAAAACGCAAATACCCCAACATTATAATCTTTAGATAATAAATTAGCGGCTTGATTAGTATAAGCAACTAAAGATGTATCAATACTACTCATAAATAAATTAATTCCATAACCACATGCTATTGATGCAAATGCACATATTATACCAGCTTTTGGATGTCTCTTACCATATTTAAATAATAAAGCTGCAAGTGGTATATAAACTATAAATCCTAAATCACCAGAAATAGACGATAAAATACATATAAATGATAAAACAAAAGTAACAATCTTTTTATTAGTTTTTCTCGTTAAAATATAGAAAAAAGAATCTAAAAATCCTGTTTTATCCATAATTCCAATACCAATAAGTGTAATAATTAACATTGATAATGGTGTAAAAGACGCAAAGTTAGAAACAGCATTACTAAATATAATCTTTAATCCATGTAAACTAAATAAATTTTGACTTGAAACTAACTCTCTAACATAAGTACCATTATTAGATATTTTATTATACGTAGTAGTAACATTAAATAAATTTAAAACACCACTTAATACTATAATAGCAAATATTAATAAACAATAAGAAAATATCGGATGTAAACTATGTTTATTTCTAATCTTTTTTATCCTCTTCATTAACTATTCTCCTTAATTTTTTTTCAAATTCTAATCTATCCATCATAATTTCATGATTACAATTTACACATTTAATTTTAATATCTACACCTGTTCTAGTAATCTGCCATAAATTTTTTCCACAAGCATGATCTTTTTTCATAACAACGTAATCATTAATTTTATATTTCATATTAATCATCCAAATCTATATTTAATAATTCAAAAATTCTATTTAAATCTTCTTCTCCATTAAATGGAATTACAATTTTATTATCGGTGACATTTACACATACCCCTAATTTTTCTTTTAAAGAATTCTCATAAATTCCATATTTATTAACTTTAATAGATTGTCTTGTCATTGGTTTTCTTTTAGGAATAGACATATCTGAACTACTTATTTCCTCAAGTTCTCTAACAGTTAATTTTTCATTAGCAACCTTATTTGCTAATGTATTAACAACTTCTTCATCATCTATTTTAGATAAAACTCTAGCATGTGAAGCACTTATATCTTTGTTATTAATCATTTCTTTAACCGGATTAGGTAAATTTAAAAGTCCCAATGCATTTGTAATATATGATCTACTTTTTCCAAATTTTTTAGCTACTTCTTCTTGACTCATACCTGTATTTTCAATATATTTTTTAAATCCTTCAGCTAGTTCTAAAGGTGATAAGTCCTCTCTTTGAATATTTTCTAAAATAGCAATATCCATCATTTCCTGATCAGTAAAATCTTTAACAACAGCCGGAATTGTTTCAATACCAGCTAATCTACTAGCTTTAGTTCTTCTTTCTCCAGCAACCAATTCATATCCTTTAATACTTTTTTTAACAATAATTGGTTCCACTACTCCATGTATTTTTATTGATTCAGCAAGTTCATTTAAAGCTTCTTCATTAAAATAAGTTCTCGGTTGATATGGGTTACTTCTAATTTCTGAAAGTTTAATTTGTTTAATTTCATCATTGTTACTAGCAGTATCAACAATATTTTGTTCAAACGCATCTAAATCAACATTTTCACTTCCAAATAATTGCTCTAACCCTTTACCTAAAGCCCTTCTTTTATTCTCCATCTCTTTCTATAACCTCCTTAGCTAAATTCATATATGCAAGTGCTGCTCTACTATTAGGTTCATATTCATTAATAGGCATACCATGACTTGGTGCCTCAACTAATCTAATTAATCTTGGAATTATAGTATTAAAAGTTTTATCTTTAAAATATTTTCTTACTTCTTCAACTACTTCATATCCTAAATTTGTTCTAGAATCTAAAAGAGTTAAAAGTACGCCTTCAATTTTTAAATTAGGATTTAATCTAGTTTGAGTCATAATAATAGTGTTTAAAAGTTGACTAATTCCTTCAAGCGCAAAAAATTCACATTGAACAGGAATAATAACAGAATCACTTGCAACTAAAGCATTAGTTGTCAAAACACCTAAAGAAGGTGGACAATCAATTATTATATAATCATAATTATCTTTAACTTCACTAAGTGCATTTCTAAGTTGTTCATTCTTTTTAAATTCAGAATCATTATGTCCTTTTTCTAATAACTCATAATCAATACCAGCTAAATTAATAGTAGCTGGAATTATAGAAAGTAAATCAAAACTAGTCTTTTTAATAGCCTTTTTAATCGTACTATCCCCATTTAACACATCATAAATACTGGCTTTAATTTCCCCTTTATTTACACCTAAACCAGTAGTAGTATTACCTTGAGGATCTAAATCTATAATTAAAGTTTTTTTACCAAATTTACCTAATGAAGCTGCTAAATTAATACTTGTAGTAGTCTTTCCAACTCCACCTTTTTGATTAACTAAAGAAATTATTTTTGTCATATTACCACTCTTTTTCTATCACTTTTTATTTTATCATATATAACCAAACTTGTGTAAAAAAATGTTCTTTAAATAACAAAAAAAGAACATTACTTTTCAGTATTGTCCTTTTTCTTTTTAGTTTTAGCTACTTTTTCTACTTTTTCACCGCTAACTTCTTGATCATCTTTTGGTAAATGTCCATTAGCAACTAAATAATCTATTTCTTCTTTTGTTAAAGTTTCTTGCTCTAGTAAACTTTCAGCAATTAACTTTAATAAATCCATATTTTGTTTAATAATTTCGGTTGCTTTAGCATGACATTCATCAATAATTTTACGCATTTCCATATCAATCTCATTAGCAACTTCATTAGAGAAATTATGTGATTTATTATAATCTCTGCCTAAGAAAACACTTCCTTCTTGTTGTTCAAATTGTAATGGTCCTAAATCACTCATACCATATTCAGTAACCATCGCTCTAGCAATTTTAGTAGCCTTTTCAAAGTCATTATGTGCTCCAGTAGTTATTTCACCAAACACTAACTCCTCAGCAGTTCTACCACCAAGTAAACCAGTTATTTCTTCTAATAAATCAGTTTTAGTAGAACAAATCTTTTCTTCACTTGGAATCATCATATTATATCCACCAGCAGAACCTCTAGGAATAATTGTAACTTTTTGAACAACATTAGCATGTTCTAATTTAAGTCCAATAACAGCATGTCCTGCTTCATGATAAGAAACAAGTTTTTTATCATTTTCACTATATTTTCTTGATACCTTAGCAGGTCCCATTAAAACTCTATCAGATGCTTCATCTATTTCCGCCATTCCAATAGCTGGTAAATTTCTTCTAACAGCAAGAAGTGCTGCTTCATTAAGTAAGTTTTCTAAATCAGCTCCACTATATCCAGGAGTACGTTTAGAAATATTTTCTAAATTAACATCACTACCAAAAACTTTATTTTTAGCATGAACATTTAATATAGCAAGTCTTTCCTTTTGATCAGGTAAACTAACTGTAACTTGTCTATCAAATCTTCCTGGTCTAAGTAGTGCCGGATCAAGAACATCAGGTCTATTTGTAGCTGCAATAATTATTATTCCTTCATTAGCGCCAAATCCATCCATTTCAGTTAATAACTGATTTAATGTTTGTTCTCTTTCATCATGTCCGCCACCTAAACCAGTGCCTCTTTGACGTCCAACCGCATCTATTTCATCAATAAAAATTAAACATGGAGCAGTTTGCTTAGCTTGTTTAAACATATCTCTAACACGAGATGCACCTACACCTACAAATAATTCTACAAAATCAGAACCACTTATATAGTAGAAAGGAACATTTGCTTCACCAGCAACAGCTTTAGCAAGTAATGTTTTACCAGTTCCTGGAGGCCCTACAAGTAATACACCTTTAGGAATTCTAGCACCCATTTTTTGAAATTTCTTTGGATTCTTTAAGAAATCAATTAACTCAGCAACTTCTTCTTTTTCTTCAGTTAAACCAGCAACATCACTAAAATGAGCTTTAGCTTCTTCACTTAATTTAGCTTTACTTCTACCAAAATCCATACTATTATTATTACTCTTACCTAATTTAGTAAGTAACCATAGCATAGATCCAACTAATAATACAGTAGGAATAACATTAAGTAATACTCCCCCAATATTATTTCTTTCTGGATTTTCTCCAGTAACCAAAGTAATATTATTACTTTCTGCATACTCAGTAACTCTATTTACTACTGATTCAGATAAAGGTGCATTGACTTCAAAACTTTCTTTATCTGAATATCCATTTAAAGTACCAGTAATATAATAAATACCAGCACCACTCTTAGCAGTTATTTCTAATTTATTTACATCCTGTTTATCTAATTCAGATATAAATTGATCATAAGTAAGCACATTAACTTTGTATTGTGATAATTCATAAAATGTCATAATACCAACAATAACTAATAACAATACTAAGTAAGGCATACTTTGTTTAATATAATTATTATTATTTTTTTTCATCATTATTCTCCTTTTTTATATACTTGATTATTATATCATACTCTTCATTAATTTGCCTATCAAATTTACTCTTTTTAACACCAGGTATCCACAAAATTTTTCCATCATCATCACAAACTATCGGATACCTATCTCTATCTAATTTGTTAATCTTAGCTTCACTTAAAATCTCACCAACTTTTTTACTACCATTTTTAAGTTCAATCCTGTCACCAAATTTTCTAGATCTAACATGAATTGGCTTCTTAATATCACTCGAATTTAGTCTGATAATATAATTACTTTTAACAATATCAGTTGAATATACTTTAAATATTTTACCCAAACTAAGATCTAACTCATCTTCAAGAATATAATCATAACTATTAATTTCTTCCTCATCTTTAATTTCAATCTTATTATAAAATTTATATGCTAACTTTCCCTTAGTCAAATTAACAACCATATTAGCTTTATCACTATAAATAAGATTTAAAACTAGTTCCAAATGTTTATCTTCTATATAACTAATATCATCACCATATATTTCAAATAATATCTTCTGAATTAATAATCTAACCATAAAACTTGGTAAATTAATAACATCATTAATATCTAAATACTTCTTATCATCATAAAGAACACTTTTATATCCAATTACTTCTTCATCAACATAATGATAATAATCAATTATATTATTGCTAAACTTTATGAATTTTTTATGAATTTTTGGATTGATTTCTTTTAGTTCAGGTAATATTTTATGTCTATAAATATTTCTAGTATGAACAAGTTCTAAATTAGTTTTATCAATTGCATACGGTATATTATTTATTTTATTATAATTATCTATATCATCTTTAGTAACAAATATTAAAGGCCTAACCAAATTATAATTATTAACTTTACTATTAATTTCAAATCCAGCATATCCTTTAAAAGAAGATCCTCTACTAATTCTCATCAAAATAGTTTCCATTAAATCATCACCATGATGAGCAGTAAATAAATAATCAGATTTGTACTTTTTAATTATTTTATCAAAAAATTCATATCTTTTAATTCTAGCAATATTTTCAACATTTCCCTTTGGATAATTATTAATTACAAATCCTTCAAAAACTAATTTACTTTGTTCACAATATTTTTTTAATAATTCATATTCTAAATCAGATTCTTCCCTTAATTTATGATTTACATGTGCAACTATTACTTTAATTCCTAATTTGTTTAAAATATCCAACAAACACATTGAATCAGGACCATAAGAACAAGCCAAAACAACATTAGAATTAATATTTAAACTTTTAATATAGTTAATAACTTCTTCCATATTTCCTCCAATTTCAATAAGTAGTTTACCTTAATTACTAAAATTTGTAAAGATAGTAATAAATTAACCGTAAAACGGGTATCCGTGCATAATTCCTTAATAAATTAAGTAAAATACTAATAAAGAAGTAAGGAGAATACAAATATGAAATTTAAAGAAGCTATAAGCAAAAGAGTAATTAATTTGTGTAGTGAAAGAAATATTACACCAAATAAATTATCCGAAATGTCAACAATTCCATCTTCAACATTAAGGGATTTAATAAACTGTAGGATAAATAATCCAAGTTCTTTTGTAATTTATCAAATATGTAAAGCATTAAATATTTCATTAGAAGAATTTTTTAACAATGAACTATTTAACTTTAACAATTTAGAAGATTAAACATATCTAAAAAAATAGATATGTTTTTTATTTAACCAAATAAAAATCTCATAAACACTAAGTTTATGAGATAAAACTGTAATATAAAACCTATCTTTTTGAGAATTGTGGGGCTCTTCTGGCCTTTTTAAGACCATATTTTTTACGTTCTTTAACTCTTGGATCACGAGTTAAGAATCCGTTAGCTCTTAACACTTTACCATAAGCATCATCTCTGTTTTGATCAGAATCTTTATCATATTCTTTTAAAGCTTTAGCAATAGCAAGTCTAATTGCACCAGCTTGTCCAGAGAATCCACCGCCATTAACTTTAACAACAATATCAAAAGTATTTTCGTTATTAGTTAAAACTAATGGTTGTTTAACATCAAGAACTAAAGTTCCATAAGGCATATATTCATCGATATTTTTTCCATTAACAGTAATATTACCTTTACCAGCAGTCATTCTAATTTGAGCAACTGATCTTTTTCTTCTACCTGTAGCAGTAATTTCTTTCATCCTTAATCCTCCTAATCAATAGTTATAGTTGTAGGTTTCTGAGCAGCATGATTATGTTTATCATCAGCATACACAAATAACTTACGGTACATATCTCTACCTAATGGTCCATTAGGAAGCATACCCTTAACAGCTCTTTCTACCATTTCAACTGGATATTTTTCAATCATAGTCATAGCGTTTCTTTCTCTAAGTCCTCCTGGGAATCCAGAATGATTGTAATACATCTTATCATTTAATTTGTTACCAGTTAACTTAACTTGACCAGCATTAATAATGATAACATAATCTCCACAATCAATATGAGGAGTAAAAGTAGGTTTATTTTTTCCTCTTAAAATATGAGCAGCTTTAGTAGCAACTCTACCTAGAGGTTTACCAGCAGCATCAATAACATACCACTTACGATCAACAGTTTCTTTAGTTTGCATAAATGTTTTCATATTTCTTAAATCCTTCCTTTATCAATTACTTCAATTATCACCCACATAAAAATCAGTAACCAATAAAAATGTACCAATATGAATTATATGAGATCCTTACCTAAAAGTCAAGAAAAACATAATAATATTTTAGCCAAAACCCAAAAAAGTAACTATAAATAGCTACTTACATCACTTATAATATCTAAAGCATTTAATTTATAAAGCATTTTATTATAATTTAAAGCTTCTTCCATAAAATATTGTTCTTTTTTATTTTCTTTATTTATATAAATATTCAAATATTTCGCATTACTACTAGTTATTATATTACTAATCTCTAACTTTTTAATTATATTCTTATAACTTACCCTATAAACTTTACTAAAAATATCAATTTCTTCAAAATTAATTTTTTTTCTATTTTCTCCAAATTCATTAATTAAAGATTTAGTTGGAACAAGTAAAGATAAGGCAAATGCATCAGTTAAATTAGATTTATTACTCTCATTAGAAATAATTAATAGTTCACCTAAAAACTTAGCCACATTAAATCTTTGAGAATAACCATCATATTCTTTAGGAACAATAATAACTGGAATATTGTTAATATTTTCATAAAATCCAATAAATCCTTCCGTAACGCTTGATTTATCCAAAGTTAAAACAATAATGTCATGTTGTTCTAACAAATAAATTAGATTATAAATAGGTTCATTAATAGGGATTTGAAAAAATATCCTTAACTTAGTAGCCAAACTTTCTGACTCATTAACTGTATTAATAATATGAACCCCAAATTTATTAACTAACTTAATATTTGACTTATTTAATAATTCAAAATAATTGTCAACTTTATTTTGAATTAAAGATTTAATTTTTTCTATCTTTGCTTCACTAACACTAGTACCAACTCTTAAATTAGTAAACTTAATTGACGCTGTATCATCAACTCTTAAAATATCATCTAAAGTAACATTATATATATCAGCAAGCTTATTTAATTTATCTAAAGAATGATTGACTTTATTTCTTTCATATTTTAACAACCCCGGAGCAGATAACCCCACTTTACTACCAGCATCAGTTAATGATAAATTACATCTTAATCTAAATAACTTTAAATTATCTCCTATACTTTTCATATAACACCTGTTAATATCTTTCTAATTAAATTCTAACAAATTAACTCAAAAAAATCAAATTAAAATTTTTTAAGATTTTTAATTTACATAATAAATTTATTGTGTTTTAATAATTGTAAAGGGTGGTAAATAATGTACGAAAATAAAATGAATTTAATTAATAATTTAGCTAAGGATTTAATATACTTTTTTAAATCAGAAAATAACGTTACTTTAAGTAAATTAAAAAAATATTTATCTAATAGTAATAACTTAAATGTCAACATAGATAGTCTAATTAATTTATTAGAATCTAATGGAATAATTTATTATTATAATGATAAATATAAATTATTTAAAGAATATACTAATGAAAAAGAACTAGAACTTAAATTAAAGGAAAATCCAAATCTAATTAATGCTGAACTTATTAGTAACTTTAATATGAATATTAATAATGAAACAATCCCTAAAAAAGATTTATTTTCGTATCTTTTAAATTACACTGGCTTTAACAAAACTATTAATGATATTTTATTATTTTTAAAGCAAAATAAAATTATATTTGAAAAAGATAATATTTTATACATATCTCTTAATGATAATCAAGAAAAAGAATTAATTAAAGAATTAAGATCATCTAATATTAAAGATTATACTAAATTAATTGATTTTATAAAAAATACTAAAATGGTAAATATAAATAATTTTGTTTTAAAAATAATTAAATTAACAGATATTCAAACTAAAATACACGATATAATAGATGAATTAATCAAAGAAGTTATTATTTATGAAACAGAAAATGAATATATAAATTTATTTAATAATCAAATAATTGAGTTACCACTAAATACATTAATTGCTCGAAACTTTTTAACTGAATTAATTAAAAATGTTAAAGAATATTACACTAATCAAAAAGAATCAAATAAATCAGAATTAACCAAAATTATTAATAAAATTACTCCACCAAATTCAATATCAGCAGATAATTTAATATCTATTCTTGAAGATGAAGGTATTATTTTCGAATTAGATGGTATTTATAAGTTAATGCCAACTGATTATCGCATTGGCAAAATTCAAAGTAGTGCTAAAGGAAATCCCTATTTAGTTCTTGATGATGGAACTAATTTGATGCTAAATAAAGAAACAATAAATGGTGCTTTACCAAACGATGAAGTAATATATTATCTAAACACAAATAAAAAACCAAAAGAAGGAAAAGTAATTAAAATAATTGAAAGAGCATCATCTCCCGTTCTTTGTGAAGTAAAAGAAAAAGATGGTAAAAAAATATTAGTTCCACATAATGTTAAAGGTGTATTAAACTTACGAGTAAATAAGAATGAACTTAAAAATTTATTAAATGGAGATTATATATTAGTTAAACCAGATAAAGAAAAAATAAACGATGGTTTTAACTGTCATCTAGTTAGTGATAGAATCATATTAACAGATACTAACTTAAGCCCAGCTCTAGCTTTAATTGCAATTGAACATGAATGTAATCCTGACTACTGTGAAGAAGTATATGAAGAAATCAAAAATATTCCTGATAAAGTATCTAATAGTGATATTGAGTCTAGAAAAAATCACGATTTTAGAGATAAAACAATCTTTACAATTGATGGAATATCTACAAAGGATATGGATGATGCCGTTGGAATTGAAATTCTTCCTAACGGAAATTATCAAATTACTGTAAGTATTGCCGAACCAAATCATTACGTAAAAAAAGGAACAGCAATTTATAATGAAGCAATTCAAAGAGATTTTACCCTTTATATGCTTAACACAGCAATTCACATGTTTCATCCAAAACTTGCAAACGGAATCTGTTCATTAAATGAAGGTGTTGATAGATTAACTAAAACTGCAATTATTGAAATAGACCAAGAAGGAAATATTGTAAATTCCAAAGTATGCAAATCAGTTATTAATTCTAAAAAGAAAATGACATATGACGATGTTAATAGTATCATAGAAAATGAAGTTACTCCAGAAGGATATGAACCATTTGTTAAAGATATAACTCCAATGAAAGAAATTACAGATAAAATATGGGACAAAAAGGAAAAAGAAGGCTTACTAGAACTTAATGCTGTTAAACATGAGGTAAATATTGATAGTAATAATAATGTAACATTAGTTGAAGAAGAACGTGGACCAGCCCAAAAAATGATTGAAATACTAATGATACTTGCAAACACTGAAATAGGAACACTTCTAAAAAATTCACCAATGCCTGGAATATATCGTGTTCATGAAGAAAGTGATAAACAAAAAATTTACGCATTATGTAGTCTATTAGAAGATTTAGGAATACATATTGATAGAAAAGAAATTGAAAAAGATCCAAGAATTGTTAAAAAAATAATTAAAGAAGCTCAAAAATTTAATAATTCTCAAGTTGATTTAATTTGCAATCTAATACTTCAAACATTTAAACGAGCTAAATATACAACAACAGAAGGAATGCATTGGGCACTAGATTTACCAATTTATACACACTTTACAAGTCCAATTAGAAGAATAGCAGATTTTATAGTTCATGAATGCTTAGATGATCTATTTGAACTATACGATACAGATGAATTAATAATAAGAGATAATTACAAACCAGTAAAATACGAAACAAATATTCCTAAAAAAGAATATGCTTTAAAGAAAATGGAAATTGATGAAATTGCCAGAGAAGCAACACGTAAAGAAAGATTATATGATCAAGCTGAAAATGAAGCCGCTAAATTAATCTTATTAGACTCTTTAAAAGAACAAATTGGAACTAGCTATAATGCCACAATTCAAATGATCTTAGGAGAACACTTAGAAATTAAAACTGAAGAAGGAATTGAAGGTATTATTTACTTTAATAACATAAATGGAGACACATTTGATTTAATTTCTAAAACTAAAAAACGTTTCTTAAGAGGACGTTACACTGGTGAAACATATAAGATTGGAAACGAAGTAAATATCACAATGATTAACATAGATGAATTTTCCGGTGATATTGAATTTAACTTAAATTATAAACGAAAGAATCTTGCATCAAGAGGAAAAGTATTAACTCAAAAACCAAACAAAAAATAACCTATGAACTAAATCATAGATTATTTTTTTATTCATTAATATTCAAATTATGTCCTCTAACATAAGAAATAAATTTATTTTTGAAATTAGCTAGTTCATCATTACTTAAAGTATGATCTTTAGAGCCAACCACATAACTAATAGTTATGTTTTTATTTTCTCCATTATCATAAATATCTTTTAAACTTCTCTTTATAATTAAGTCATCACTAAATCTATCAAGTATTTCTTCAACATCATTATATAAAGTATTATTTTTTACAGTAATAGTGTAATCAAGAATTACACTTGGATACTTACTTACATCTTCATAAATATATTGTTTATCATCAATTTCTTCAAATAAATCAAAATCTATATCAGCACAAACATAAGTCTTTTTCTTACCAATCTCTTTAGCGATATTCTTGTTAAATACACTAATCTTTCCAACTACAACATTATCAACAATAACATCTAAGGTTAAATCTTTAATATAATATTCTCTATTTAAACCAAGTTCGAATTTAACATCTACATTTTTAACTGACTTAAATAAATACTTAACAATATCTTTTAACTGATAATAAAGATTAGCCTCTTCATTCATACTATCACATAATAATATATTTAAATGTCTCTTTGACTTATTATCATCAATAATAGTACCTATCTCGAATATTCCAAATTTATCATAATTATTTGAATTATTAACACTTGCTTCTAATAAGCTTAAATTTAAATCATTTCTTAAAATATTATCATCATTTTTACCTAATAATTTAACATTTTGAACATCAACATTTATTTTCTTTAAGAATGAAGTCTTATTCCATAAATAAGAATGAATCTCGTGTAAATTATATTTAGTAGCAAGTAAATACTTAACTTTATACTCTAAATCATAAGTTTTTTCTGGATTTCCAAAACTCATAGCCATCTTAAGTGGTACATGTTCAAAATTTTCATATCCATACATTCTTGAAATTTCTTCAATTACATCAGCGGCAATTGTTATATCTTTTGTTGACCTAAATGTTGGAACAGTTATTTTAAATTCATTAGGTGTATTTTTAACAATAAAATCTAAAGATTGTAAAATATTTATAACTAACTCATCACTAATATTAAATCCCATATATTTATATAAATAATTTTTATCTAATATAATCTCATTTTCTTTTTGAATTGTAGGATATACATCAGTAATACAAGAACCATATTCTGCATCTGGATTTTCATCAAATAACAACTTAATAAATCTTCTAGCAGCTGTAATTGCCATATTAGGATCTAAACTCTTTTCGTATCTTGCACTTGCTTCAGTTCTAAGACCTAATCTAACAGCAGTTTTTCTAACAGTAGATGCCTCGAATGTAGCAGACTCTAACACGATTGAATCAGTATCTTCTAATATTTCGCTATCTAATCCGCCCATTACTCCTGCAATTGCAAAATACTCACCATCGTTCTTAATCATTAAATCATCTTTAGTAAGTTTTCTTTGAACTCCATCTAAAGTAGTATAAGTATCAAAATCATTAGCAAGTCCAACCTCAATATCTTTAACAACTCTTGAATCAAAAGCATGCATAGGTTGACCAAGTTCAAGCATAACATAATTAGTTAAATCAACTAGTAAATTAATAGAACGCATACCAGCATAGTATAAAAATATTTGCATCCACATTGGTGTTTTATTATTAGTAATATTTTCTATTTTAGTACCAACATATCTATAACATAATTTCGGATTATCTATTTTAATATTTAAAGGTTTTTTATCAACAATAGTTCTATCAAGTTCTAAAGGTAATAAATCATGTCCAGTAATTGCTGCAACTTCTCTAGCAATACCATAATGTCCCCATAAATCAGGTCTATGTGTTAAAGATTTATTATCAATCTCAACAATTATATCCTCAATTGGAAATAATTTTTTAATATCTACACCTACTGGAGTATCTTCCGGAAATTCGATTATTCCAGAGTGATCATCAGAAATACCTATTTCTTTTCCACTACACATCATACCATAAGACATTATACCAACTAAAGGTCTAGGTTCAATAGTAATACCACCAATATGACCACCTACTTTAATACAAGCACCTATCATTCCAACTCTTACATTCGGAGCACCACAAACAATTTGTAATACTTCATCTCCAACATCAACAGTTAAAACATGTAATTTTTTAGATTCTGGATGATTAACGCAAGTTAAAATCTTACCAGTAACTATTCCATCAATATCTTTTCCAACTTCAGTTACACCTTCAACTTCAGCGGTTCTAATTGTAAACTTATTCCATACATCTTTAAAATCAATAGAATCACTATCTTTAATATGTTTTTTTAATATATTACAAGAAATTTTCACTTTTAAACACCTACTTTACATTAAATTTTTCTAAGTATCTTAAATCACCTGAATTTAATACTCTTATATCACCAATTTTATATTTCATCATTGCAAGTCTTGTTAAACCAAGTCCAAACGCAAAACCTGAATATTTTGTACTATCAATTCCGCCTTCTTTTAAAACATTTGGATGAATCATACCACAAGGACATAACTCAAGCCATCCTGAATTCTTACAAGTAGGACAACCCTTGCCATCACAAATAGTACATGAGCAATCTAATTCAAATCCCGGTTCCGTAAATGGGAAATATCCCGGTCTTAATCTAACCTTAACATCCTTCTTAAATACTTCTTTAAGCATACCTTCCATAGTATAGATTAAATTAGGTATTGAAATATTTTCATCAATAACCATTCCTTCTAATTGGAAGAAAGTATTCTCATGACAAGCATCTAAATCTTCATTTCTAAAGCATCTTCCTGGTACACATACTTTTAAAGGTGCTCCATATTTTTTCATACCTCTTACTTGTACAGCACTAGTCTGAGTTCTAAGAAGCATACCATTATCTAAATAATAAGTATCTTGCATATCTCTAGCAGGATGTGTTTTAGGAATATTTAAAGCCTCAAAGTTATAATATTCGCTATCCATTTCTGGACCAGCCATAACCATAAATCCCATATTTTTTAAAATGTCAGTAACTTCTCTACCAATAATTGTAACAGGATGCAAAGATCCATAAGTAACATCTCTATTAATAGTTGGATCAAACTTATCACTATCACCATTTAAAGCATTATCTAAACTATTACTAAATAGTTCTTCTAATTGTTTCTTTACTTTATTAAATAATGGTCCATATTCTTTCTTTTCTTCTAAAGACATATCTTTAATACCAGCCATATACTCACTAAGTTCACTTTTCTTACCTAAAAATAAAGACTTAATATTTAAATAATCTGCCTCACTTTTAATTTCTTTAGCTTTTTCTTCCGCATTCTTGACAAGTAAATCTAATTTTTCCTTCATAACTTTTCCCTCCAAAATAAAAAGTTCACTAATCTAAGGGTGCAAAATACTGCACGGTACCACCTTAGTTTATGAACTTTATTCATACACTTTAATAGGTTAACGCCCTAAACGATTAACGCTCCTATACTGAAATTCATTAATTACTTATATTTATAGATAATCTCAGCTATTATATCTATTCTCTTTAAATCCATAATTAACTACTTATATATACTCACCGCATTACAAAAACTATTCTATCATTTAAAATTTCATATTTCAAGAACTTTTATTTAATTACTCACCACTTACCAAGTTTTATTATTTAATAATTTTAAACCCTAATTCTTTTAAAAATTTCTCTATTACCTTTCTTGAACACCCCTTTCCCTTTTTTTCAAAATATTCATCACTCCACTCATAATATACTATATTTCCCTCACGTCTAAAATTTTTTTCTAATGAAGGATCAATTTGTTTGAGATATAATTCATTATTTGATTCTGTTTCCATATAACATGCAATAGCTTTATCATTTTCAAAAATATAAGTTGTACGTAACACAAATTGATTTGCATAACCTACAAATTCTGCTTTTAGTTCATCATATATAATTTGACTGCCATCTTCAACACTATTTTCAACATTTATTTTATTGTTAGAACAACCAACACTAAATAATAAAATAAAAACAATTAAAAATAAAAAATTTCCCCAATTCATAACACATATTACCTCTATAGACATAATATCAAAATTTAAGTTAAAAGTCTTTAAATTGTTAATTATCTATTAAAAAACAAATAATATAAAATCACCAAAATTAGAAAAATATTTTAAATAGCCTATTTTACTAGCGTTTTAACCTAAAATTTAACGTTTTAACAAGATTTATGTATATAAAACAAAAAAAGTAAACAACTAATGCTTACTTTTCCTCTAATTTAGACTTCAAATACTCTCCAGTAAATGATTCTTTAACTTTAACAATTTCTTCTGGTGTTCCTTTAGCAATAACTTTACCACCATCATCACCACCATTTGGACCAATATCAATAATATAATCCGCACATTTAATTACATCTAAATTATGTTCAATAATAATAACTGTATCACCATTATCAACAATACGTTCTAAAACAACAAGTAATTTCTTAATATCATCAGTATGTAAACCAGTAGTTGGTTCATCTAATATAAAGACACTCTTACCAGTTGGTTTCTTTTGTAATTCTTTCGCAAGTTTAACACGTGCTGCTTCTCCACCAGATAAAGTTGGTGCACTTTGTCCAAGCTTAATATACGGAAGTCCTACATCTATCATAGTCTGTAATTTATTTTTAATCTTAGGTACACTATCGAAGAATTCAATAGCTTCACTAACTCTCATATCAAGTACTTCTGCAATATTTTTACCTTTAAATTTAACGTCTAAAGTCTCACGATTATATCTAGTACCATGACATACATCACAAGGAACATAAACATCCGGTAAAAAATGCATCTCAATTTTCTTAATACCATCACCTTGACAAGCCTCGCATCTACCACCTTTAACATTGAATGAAAATCTACCCTTATCATAGCCTTTCATTTTAGATTCTTTCATCTCAGCAAATAAATCACGAATATCATCAAATACTCCAACATAAGTTGCTGGATTACTTCTAGGAGTTCTACCTATTGGTTCTTGAGAAATATCTACTACTTTATCAACGTTTTCAAGTCCTTTAATCCCCTTATTTTTTCCTGGTATTACCATTGTTCCGTAAACTTTAGCTCTTAGTGCTCTAACAAGTGTTTCCGTAACTAAACTTGATTTACCAGACCCAGATACACCCGTAACCAAAGTCATAGTTCCAAGTGGAAATTTAACATTTATATTCTTTAAATTATTTTGACTAGCACCCTTTATTTCAATAAATTTTCCATTACCTTTTCTACGTTTTTTAGGAACATCTATTTTTAATTCACCAGTTAAATATTTTCCCGTTAAACTATTCTTGTTTCGCATTACCTCTTCAGGCGTTCCAGCTGCAACAACCTCTCCACCTTGATCACCAGGTCCCGGTCCAATATCAACTAAATAATCAGCAGCTCTCATTGTATCTTCATCATGTTCAACAACAATTAAAGTATTTCCAAGATCTCTCATTTCTTTCAAGGAATTAATTAATTTATCATTATCCCTTTGATGTAAACCAATACTTGGCTCATCTAAAACATATAAAACGCCAGTTAACTTACTACCAATTTGAGTAGCTAAACGAATTCTTTGTGATTCACCACCTGATAATGTACTTGCTTCTCTAGCTAAAGTTAAATAACCAAGTCCAACATTATTTAAAAAGCTTAATCTATTTTGAATTTCTTTAACAATTAAACTAGCAATATTTTCTTGTTCTTTGGTAAGTTTTAAATTATCAAAAAAATCTATTAAATCTCTAATACTTTTCAAACACACCTCATAAATACTTAAACCATTAATTTTAACCGCTAAAACATCATCAGATAATCTAGCACCATGACATTTCTTACAAGGTAAATCAACCATATATGAACTTAGCCAATCTCTTATCCACTTACTTGAAGTTTCCATATATCTTCTTTGGAAATTATTAGCAATTCCTTCATAAGTATCTGTAACATATCTTTTATTACCATTCTTACTTACATATTCAAAATCAAATAATTCATTACTACCATATAAAATTATATCTAATTCTTTTTTACTAAGTTCAGATATTTTCTTATTTAAATCAATATTATAATATTTACAAACAGTCTCAAGTTCAGTTAAAGCAATATTTTGATCTAAACTAAATCCTTTAATTGCTCCCTCATATACTGATTTATTTTTATCAGGAATAAGTAAATCAATACTAATATTTTGTTTAACACCTAAACCTTTACATTCAGGGCAGGCTCCATATGGGGCATTAAATGAGAATAATCTAGGTTCTAATTCAGGCAAACTAAAGTTACATTCAGGACAAGCATAATGTTCACTCATTATAAATTCTTCACCATCAATTACATGTATTAAAACCTTACCACTTGCCATCTTTGTACTAAGTTCAATTGCTTCAAATATACGACTTCTTTCATCCGGATTAACAACAATACGATCAACTACCAAATAAATATTATCTTTCTTATTTTTTTCTAAGACAATATTTTCTGATAAGTCATGCATTTCTCCATTAACTCTTACTCTAGTAAATCCTTTTTTTCTTAAATCATCAAACAAATCTTGATGAGTACCTTTTTCACCATGAACAATAGGAGTAAGTATTTCTAACTTAGTTCCTTCATCCATAGCTAAAATCTTATTAGTCATTTCTTCAATACTTTGACTAGTAATTGGCACGTGATGATTAGGACAATATGGAGTTCCTACTCTTGCAAATAACAAACGTAAATAATCATATATCTCTGTTACAGTACCAACTGTACTTCTTGGATTATTGTTAGTTGTTTTTTGATCAATCGAAATACTAGGAGATAATCCTTCAATAGAGTCTACATCAGGTTTATCAGATCCACCCAAAAACTGTCTTGCATATGCACTTAAAGATTCAATATATCTTCTTTCCCCTTCAGCATAAATGGTATCAAAAGCAAGGCTACTCTTTCCCG
>ULOH01029020.1_pt1 | contig 70893 bp, 65 predicted proteins | sample 1952421 | NCBI WGS metagenome assembly ULOH01 (sample SAMEA4835599, study PRJEB28245) | human gut metagenome | biome: gut microbiome; material: fecal sample | place: Denmark | collected 2008
TTTTAAAAGCAGAAAAAGCGATTTATGATAACTACATTAATGATCCAGTTATGGGAAAAAAAATGAAGCAAGCAGAAAAAGGTACACATAATGTTTATACTGAAGTTGCAGCGTATTTATCTTTATACGGAAGTGTTAGATTAATAGATGTAATAAGTGAAGAAGACATTTATAACGCTGTTTATGAAAAAATGGATGATTACATAAAGAAAAAATAATTTTAAATAATAAAAATCAGGGTAAAATTGCTCTGATTTTTAATTGAAAAAATATAGAAAATTAAAGATTATAATACTATAATTAAGATATGCAAAAATTATAATGATAGATGTTAATTTTTTAACAAAAAAGCCATTCTTTTAAACAATAAAGAAAGACTAAACAAGTGTCATACCATACGCACAACAGAACACTTACTATATAATTATTACAATCATGTAAGAATTATCATAAGTTCTTTATTGTAAAAATAGGATATATTATAGGTTAAAAAATAAATAAAGAAACATAGATAAAATCTAGGCTTAAACAATTAATTTTTTAGGAAAAGAGATAGGATATGATATGACTATAATAGTAGATTTGAATGATATTAATGGCTAAACCCAAGAAAAAATGATAAGTTTTAAGTTATTAGATTTTATTATCTGTGTAATAATTGCTTATTTTGTCAATTACAACATATGGAAAGGAAATCAAAAATATGATAAATTAAACTATAGTTTATCTAAAATATTAATAAGAAGGGACAACAAAAGATGAAGTATGTATATCACGGAAGTTCAATACCAAATTTGAAAATTATTAAACCAAATGAAAGTACTCATATGAAGAAATGGGTATATGCCTGTGCATCAAAAGCAATATCAATAATTTTTCTATCACCACTAGGTAATGACTTATATTATTCTTTATCCGGTGATGGAATAAATTATCCAGTAGAATTAGTCGAAAGGAAAAAAGGCATGTTCAAAAAAATATTTGACTGTTCCGGTTATATTTATAAACTAGATGCTACTAATTTTAAAAGCGGTCAGACAAGTTGGACAGCAGAATTGGTTAGTGATAAAGAAGAAAAAGTTATAGAAACGATCTACATTGAAAATGTATATAAAGAACTAATTAAATTAAATGAAGAAGGCTTAATAAAAATATATTTATATCCTGAAAGACCAAATAGAATACCAAATGATAATAGTGATTTAATTTATAAAGTAATTAAATGGCAAAAGAATGGTTTTGATATAAATAAGTTTTATAAATTATATCCTGAATTAAAAGATAAATTTTTACAAATATCGAGTGAATAGCCAAAGAAAATCCAAATTATAAGAAATCGTAAAAGTTTTCTTGTTTTTTTTATAAATAGTAGTGCCATTTTTAATCAAAACTAGAAGAAATTAAGTGAGCAAAGAAAATCCAAAAAAAGTTTCTTAATAAATGATGATGATAAAAAATAATCTACTGAATATCCAATGAAAGCATTTGGAGAGGTAATTACGAATGCTTTAAAACCGTGATTATAGTATTTAAATATAAAATGCTTTCATTTCTGTATATATGTATAAAGATAAGATAGAAATTATCAATCCTAGAGCGTTATATGGTACAAACAGAATTGAAAAATTAGGAACTGCTACTACAATGAAATCACGTAATCCAACATTAGTAAGAATACTTGAAGAAAAAAGATCAGTAATTGAAAATAGACATTTAGGAATACCAATTATAATTCAAAAAATGAAAAAATATAGATTGCCTTCTCCAAAATTTTATGAAGAAATTAGAAATAAAGTTGTGGAATTTTGTAAGGGACCAAATTCATCAGATGAAATTAGAAAGTATATTGGTATAGAAACAAAAAAACTAGATGATTTAAACTCATCTAGTTTTAGTATTCTTTATTTACAAATAACATATAAATAACTAAAAATAACTGAATTTGTTAATTTTATTTTTACTTAAATATACTATCCATCGAAATATTATGATTCTTACAAATTGTATACAAACTCATAGTAGAAATTAAATTATTACCTAACTCATAATTACTATAAGTAGTTTGAGATATCATACACTCATCTGCAATTTGTTGTTGAGTTAAGTTTAAATCTTTTCTAATTCTTTTTAATTTGTTACCAACCATTTTTCTATCAATACTATCAAGTTTATCATACTTAACATTTTTACTATTTAACTTAAGTAAATAATCCATAGAATAACCATATATCAAACTAAATTTATACAGATGTTTTAAAGGAATAACATCCCTACCAGTTTCCCATCCATTATAGGTAGATTCAGCCACATTAAAAACCTTTCCAAGTTCCTTTTGTGTCATTTCCATGTATTCTCTAATATATTTCAAGTTATTTTCGTACATCTCATAACCACCTATATTAATTTTTACATTAAAAAAATAATTATTTATAAAACTTGGATATATTTGGTAAAAATATGTTATTATAATGTATAGAAACAAAAAGAAAATAGGTAATTATATGAATTATAAAACTAAAATACTACAATATCTTACAAGTACCAAACCAAAATATTATGTACTAATGCAAGAATTAATTAACAATACAATATTTGATAAAATTCTAAACAACAATTCTATAATAAAAAATAAGAATAATGAAGAATCGTTTATTGAAAAACTAACTTACTTTATTGAATTCTTTCACACTAATTTCCCATCAATTAAAGAAAAAGAAAAGATTTTAGAGTTAATATTAACAACAAATATACCAGAATTTTTAACTACTCCTATTAATTTAAAAGAACTAAACGATAAATATATTATTTATTCAATGAAAAAAGCAATCGTTAATAACTTCCTAACTATTTTTAAACAAATCAGAAATAATATCTCCATTCAAGAATTAAATAAATTAAAAATAAAATATAGCTATAATTTAGATAATTTAACAGATGTTGAAAATCTATTTAATCTTTTAAAAGACCTAGTAATAACCAATATAACCAATGATGATAACATACTATACTTATTTGATAACTACGCTAACAAAATGACAAAAATAGAAAAAGAAAACAACCTTAATAAACAAGAAACAATCAATAAAATAAATAATGAATATACCTATTACTACAAAAAGATTTTTAATAATTATCAAAAAAGAATAAAGGTAATAAACTTAGCAAAATGCATATATAAACTAACTTAATTTATAAAGTATATGATATTTTTAAAATTAATTGACATATTAATCTAAAAAACTATGAATTTGCCCCTGCTGACAAGATCATATTAGCAAATTAAACAACAATAAAATCTCTTAATATTATAGTGATAGGATTAAATTTTTTGTAAATTATTTCTTAATTTTATTTTTGATTGACAAACCTTTAAAAAACTTTAATATTTTTAATACTTATATCATTAAAAGACGTATAGTTGCTAATAATCAGACAGTATTTGCAACTATCTTTTTTTATACAATAAGAAATTCATACTGAAAAACAAACACATGATATACATAATATTAAAGTATAAAATTTAAGGATTAAAAACAAATTATCTAAATATGACTAATAACTAATAAAAAACAATAAAAAGCAATGAAAGATAGCGACTACCGGAATTTAAGTCTGTGGATACTAAAGGTTACTTTATATTTGCAGCAAGAAATTATAAGTAAAAGACGAAAATATCAAATTTTAATTTTTATCTACGTTTAGTATTAAACAAATACATCAAAAAGAATTCATAGTATCAAGCAAAATACATGTCTACATGATCAAAGACGGGTTTACATTAATTTAAAATTTGATATAATAATTATAGATAGTAAAGAAGACTATTATTTAGAAAGGTAGGAGAGAAATGAGTAATATTCATGTGACAAGTGAAATAGGAAAATTAAAAAAAGTATTACTTCATAGACCGGGAAATGAGTTATTAAATCTAACTCCAGATACATTAAATGAATTACTTTTTGACGATATTCCTTATTTAGCTGAAGCACAAAGAGAACATGACATGTTCGCAAAAGCATTAATTGAAAATGACATAGAAGTTGTTTATCTTGAAGATTTAGTAGCAGAAGTAATTGATAGTGATGAAAAAATTCGTGATAAATTTATTCGACAATTTATTATAGAGGCTGGAATTCATACTATAAAGTATCAAATTTTAACTTACAAATTTTTAGATAAAATAAAAGATTCTAAAAAATTAGTACTACAAACCATGGAAGGAATTCAAATTAAAGACTTTCCTTTTAGAAAAAGGGAAATAGAAAAAACGTTGGTGGATTTAGTTGATGAGCCAGAAAAGTTTATAGCAGCTCCAATGCCAAATTTATACTTTACAAGAGATAATTTTGCAAGCGTTGGTGAGGGAGCAAATTTAAATCACATGTATTCAGTTACAAGAAATAGGGAATGCATTTATGCCGAATATATCTTTAAATATCATCCAGATTTTAAAGACACACCTTTATATTATAATAGAGGTTATCATTGGCATACAGAAGGTGGAGATTTATTAAATATTAATGAACATACTATAGCAATTGGTATTTCACAAAGGACTGAAGCATCAGCTATAGATCAAATTTCTAAAAACTTTTTTAAAGATCCAACTTGTAAAATTGATACTATTTTAGCATTTAATATTCCAGTATCAAGAGCATTTATGCATCTTGATACAGTATTTACACAAATAGATAAGTATACATTTACATATCATCCTGCAATTTCAGATACATTACAAGTATTTGAAATAACTGAAGGGTTTGATCCTACAACTTATGAAGATTTAAATGTAAAAGAAATAAAAGGATCATTAAAGGAAATATTGGAAAAATATTTAGATCACCCAGTAACTCTTATTCCTTGTGCTGGAGGAGATAAAGTAGCCAGCGAGCGTGAACAATGGAATGATGGATCAAACACATTATGTATAGCACCAGGAGTAGTTGTTGTATATGATAGAAATGATGTAACAAATAAAGAATTACGCAAAGCAGGTCTTAAAGTAATTGAGATTTGTGGAGCAGAATTAAGCCGTGGACGCGGAGGCCCAAGATGTATGTCTATGCCACTTGTAAGGGAGGATGTTGAATGGTAGATTTAAGAGGCAGAGATTTTTTAAAACTATTAGATTATACTCCTGAAGAGATTAGACATTTAATAGATGTAGCGATAGAATTAAAAAATCTAAAGAAAAATAATATAACTCATAGGTATTTAGAAGGAAAACAAATAGCTATGATATTTGAAAAAGACTCTACAAGAACTAGATGTGCTTTTGAAGCAGGAGCTCATGATCTAGGAATGGCAGCAACCTATTTAGGACCAACCGGTTCTCAACTTGGAAAAAAAGAAACAATTGAAGACACAGCACGTGTTTTAGCAAGCATGTATGATGGAATTGAATATCGTGGATTTGATCAAGCAATAGTAGAAAATCTTGCTAAATATAGCAAAGTTCCTGTATGGAATGGTCTAACTAATGAATTTCATCCAACCCAAATGCTTGCAGATTTTATGACTATCCAAGAAGAATTTGGATCTTTAAAGGGAAGAAAATTAGTGTTCTGTGGGGATGCTAGAAATAACGTAGCAAATTCACTTATGGTAGCATGTTCAAAATTAGGAGTTAATTTTACATGTTGCGCACCAAGAACACTTTGGCCAGAAGAGGAACTAGTTAATAAATGTAAAAAAATTGCTTATGAGAACGGTTCTGCAATAAATATGACTGAAGATATTATGGAAGGTGTAAAAGATGCAGATGCACTTTATACAGATGTATGGGTTTCAATGGGAGAACCTATGGAAATATGGAAAGAGAGAATTGAACTTTTAAGCCCTTACCAAATAAATATGAATGTTATGAAAAACGCTAAAGAAAACGCTATTTTCTTACATTGTTTGCCATCATTTCATAACAATGAAACAAGAATAGGAAAAGAAATAGAAGAAAAATTTGGAATAAAAGAAATGGAAGTTACAGATGAAGTGTTTGAGTCAAGTAAATCTAGAGTATTTGAAGAAGCAGAAAATAGACTTCATACAATAAAAGCTGTAATGTTGGAGACTATGAAAAATGAGTAAAATTGTTATTGCATTAGGAGGAAATGCATTAGGTAAAAATCCTCAAGAACAGCATGATAGAATTGAAAGTACAGTAAAATATTTAATAGATTTAGTACAAGCTGGAAATCAAATTGTTATCACCCACGGAAATGGTCCACAAGTAGGAATGATTTATGATTCTATGAAAGAAGATAAAGTTCCATTTGCTGAAAGTGGAGCAATGTCACAAGGCTATATTGGTTATCAATTACAACAATCATTAAAAGATGAGTTGAATAAAAGAAAAATAAAAAAGGAAGTTGTAACAGTAATTACCCAAGTAGAAGTAAATCCTTTAGATCCTGCATTTAAAAATCCAACTAAACCAATAGGAGAATTTTTGACTCGCGAGCAAGCATTAGAAAAACAAAAACAAGAAAAAGCTGTTTATAAAGAAGACGCAGGCAGAGGATATCGAAAAGTAGTTGCATCTCCAGAGCCAAAGAAAATATTAGAACTTGGCACAATTAAAAATTTAATGGAGCAAGGCACCATAGTAATTGCTTGTGGTGGCGGTGGTGTACCTGTAGTTAAGACAAAAACAAACGGCTACGAGGGAATAGATGCTGTTATAGATAAAGATAAAACAAGCGCATTACTTGCTCAAGAAATTAATGCAGATACTTTACTAATTTTAACTGATGTTGAAAAAGTATCTTATAACTACAAACAAAAAAATGAAGAAGAAATAAATAAATTATCTATAGCTGAAGCAAGAGTTGGTATTAGACATGATGAATTTAAAGAAGGAAGCATGTTACCGAAAATAGAGGCTTCTATTGGATTTGTTAAAGCTACAGGAAATAAAGCAATTATTACATCTTTATTTAAAGCTAAAGAAGCATTAGAAGGTAAAACAGGTACATTAATTTATAAACCTGAAGTAAAGAAAGAAGAAAAGAAAAAGAGAATCTCATTTTCACTTAGTGCATTTACTATAATCCTAGCTTTAATATTTATACTTGCAATAATTACACATTTACTTCCTAAAGCATCATTTATTGGTGAAGAAATAGTAAATGGTAGTGGAGTAGTAGGAGCTACATTATCCCAAACATTATTGGCGCCTATTCGAGGTTTTGCAGATGCTATTGATATTTGTGTATTTATATTAATTCTTGGAGCTTTCCTAAAAATAGTGAATTCAACTCAAGCTATCGAAACAGGAATTCAAGTCTTAATTAAAAAACTTCATGGACATGAATTAGTATTAATTCCTATCCTTATGATAATATTTTCAATAGGTGGTACTACTTATGGCATGCTTGAAGAAACTGTTGGTTTCTATGCATTACTTGCTGCCGCTATGGTAGCAGCAGGTATGGATACTGTTGTATCTTCAGCTATTGTACTTTTAGGAGCTGGATCAGGAGTTCTTGGCTCAACAGTAAACCCCTTTGCTGTAGGTGTTGCAGTTGATGCTGCAAAGTCAACCTTACCAGCAGGAGTAGCTATAAATCAAGGAACAATAATTGGATTAGGAACAATGTTATGGTTGTCAACTTTAATAATTTCTATAATATTTGTAATGCTATATGCAAAACAAGTTATTAAGAAAAAAGGCTCAACAATATTAAGTTTACAAGAACAAAGAAATATGGAGGCTACTTATGGCGAAGATATTGAAAGAGCTGAAGCTAAATTAACTGGAAAACAAAAAATTACATTAATTTTATTTGCATTAACTTTTGTTATTATGATTATGAGTTTTATACCTTGGGAAGATTTTGGTATTACAGCATTTGTAAACTCTAAAATATTTGGTTTATCATGGTTAGTTGGCGTGCCAATTGGTCAATGGTATTTCCAAGAAGCAACATTATGGTTTTTAATTATGGCCATAGTAATTGCACTTGTAAATCGTATGAAAGAGAACGAGATTGTTGATAAAATAATTGATGGTGCTGATGATATGGTAGGTGTAATATTAATAATTGCACTTGCAAGAGGAGCATCAGTATTAATGAGTGACACACACTTAGATAATTATATAATTTATAATGCTGCAAATGTACTAAAAGTTTTACCAAAGGTAGTGTTTGCTCCATTAAATTATATTTTACATGTCGGACTTTCTGTATTAGTTCCATCTAGTAGTGGACTTGCAACATTATCAACTCCAATTATGGCTCCACTTGCACATCAAGTAGGATACAATGTTGAAGCTACTATAATGGGAATGGTAGCAGCAAACGGATTTGTAAATCTATTTACACCAACTTGTGGCGCTATAATGGGAGGCCTAGCACTTGCAAAAGTAGAATACACAACCTGGTTAAAATGGGTATTTAAAGTATTAGCTTGTATAATGCTTGCAAATATAGTAATATTAACAATTGCAATGTTAGTTTTATAAAAATACAAAAGAGTTCAAAAGAACTCTTTTTATAGAATAAGAATTTCATAAAAATAATAACCATAAAAAGTTATTTATGTAAAAGTGTATTTAAAATAAATTAAAGAATAATAAGTATTGAAATATAAATGATTATTTATAAAGACTATTGTCTAAATTTTGAAATTGATTAAGTTAAGGACAACAAGAAAAGTAATTAACTGAGATAGAAAGAGAGGTGTTGTCGAGAAATGTTTATTCGACGTAGTAAAAAAAAGAATTTGTTTGGCATTATATTGTTAATATTTACTATATGTACTATATTAACAGGATGTAGAAAAGAAAAAAAGGGAGAACTAATATTAGTAACAGAGGCAGGCTTTGCTCCATATGAATATTATTCTAATGGTAAAATTGTAGGTGTAGATATAGATATAGCCCGTAAGATTGCTGATTATCTTAATAAAGAATTAGTAATTAAAGATGTTGCTTTTGATTCAATAATAAATGAAGTAAAAACCAAAAAGAGTGATATAGGAGCAGCCGGAATATCTTATACAGAAGAAAGAGCCATGGAAGTAGATTTTACCGTTAATTATGCATCAAGCAGACAAGTAATTATAGTTAAAAATGATAGTTTAATAACAGATGCAAATAATTTACAAGGCAAGGTAGCAGTTCAATTAGGGACAATCGCTGATTCTTATCTAACAGAAAAGTATCCAAATATTACATTAATTCGTGAAAAAAAATTTTTAGCAGCAATACAAGATTTAAAAGATAATAAAGTTGATGCAGTCGTAATGGATGAGTTGCCAGCCAAAAAATTAATAACAAAAGATATGATTATACTTCCAAATCCCCTTGTAGTTGATAATTATGGAATGGTTATATCCAAAGATAATAAGGAATTATTAAATTCATGCAATATTGTAATTGAACAAATGAAAAATAATGGTGAGATAGATAATATTATTTTAAATCATATGGGAATAGACCAAAAGGTAAATAAAAATACAATTTTTGATAGAATATATAACAGTATTATATTAGACGGAAGATATAAATATATATTAACGGGATTATTAAATACATTAATAATAGCACTAGGAGCAGTTATAATAGGAGTTTTTTTAGGAACATTACTAGCTATTATTAGAAATTATCATGATAATACCAATAAACTAAAATTATTAAATGCAATAGCAAGATTATATATTACAATTATAAGAGGAACACCTAGTATATTACAACTCATGATTATATATTACGTAATATTTAAATCAGTGTCTATTAATATTGTTTTAGTTGGAATACTAGCGTTTGGAATAAATAGTGCAGCCTATGTAGCAGAAATTATAAGAGCTGGATTAAACTCTGTTAATAGAGGACAAATAGAAGCAGGCTATGCACTAGGATTAGATTATAAAAAGGTAATAAGGTATATTGTTTTACCTCAAGCAATAAAGAATATTATTCCTGCACTCGGAAATGAATTTATAACACTTGTAAAAGAAACTTCAGTAGGTGCTTATATAGGTATAGTTGAACTTACCAAGGCAAGTGATATAATTGCATCTCGAACATATGATTATTTCTTTCCATTAATTTTAATTGCAATCATATATTTAATTATTACTTATGGATTAAGTAAAATAGTTAATTTAATTGAAAAGAGGTTAAAAAATGTTAAAAATTAAGTCTTTAAAGAAAAATTTTGGCTCTAAAAAAGTATTAAAAGGTATAGATTTAGAAGTAAACAAAGGCGATATTGTAGGTATAATAGGTCCAAGCGGATGTGGTAAATCAACACTTTTGAGAACCATAAATTTACTTGAAATACCAACAAGTGGTACAATTAACTTTGAAGGAAAAAATTTAGATTTTAAAGAAAATTTAACTTTAGTTAGAAGAAAAATAGGAATGTTATTTCAACAATTTAACCTATTTAGTAATATGACTGTACTTGAAAATATAATTTTAGCCCCTGTAAAATTAAAAATAATGTCACACGATGAAGCAGTAAAAGAGGCTACAAGTTTATTAAAGAAAATAGATTTATATGATAAAAAAGATTATTATCCTTATGAACTTTCAGGAGGACAACAACAAAGAATAGCAATTATAAGAGCTCTTATTATGCATCCGGATTTGATGTTATTTGATGAACCTACGTCAGCTCTTGATCCTGAAATGATAGGTGAAGTAACCAATTTGATGAAGGAAATTGCCAACCAAGGAATGACTATGATAGTTGTATCACATGAAATGAATTTTATAAAAAAATTTGCAACTAAAGTAATTTTTATGGAAGATGGAAAAATAATTGAACAAGGCACCAAAGAAGAAATATTTAATCATCCCAAAGATGATAGACTAAAGGAATTTTTATCAAAAGTAAAAAACATATGAAATAAAAAAGAATTTGTAAAAAATTTAATCAAATTCTTTTTTTATTAAATTAAAACAATTAATATTCATAAAATTCACATTATAAAATAAAGATGTAAAATTACCAGTATTAGCTAACAGAAAATAAACTTACAAATCTTCGAAACAAAAAAATATATGTAGTAACATAGATTCTGTTTTTCATTTCTGATAACTAAATAATCGTTACAAATTAACTAAAATTTAAGAAATTGCGTTCAAAAAATTTACAACTAATAATCAAAGTGTTATACTAAAAACAATTTATAACAAATAGAAGGAGTATGCATTATGGAATATGCAGTAAAATATCAAAATATCAAAATAGATGAAGAAACCAATTTATTTATACCATTAGAAATAATTAAAGGACATGTTAAAGAAGATACATTTACAACCAATAAATATACCTATAAGTATATTACAACATCAAATATTAATTGCAAATATTTAGTAGGGCCATCATTTACCATGGATTACATAAGAGATTTCTATGCCTTACCAGCTGATGAATTATCTAATAAAGATGTTATTGAACTAGTTCTAATGGAAGCAAAAGACTGTGTAGTTGTATATAAAAACGGTAAATTTGTATTCTTAGATTTAAGTACATTATCAACCCCAAATAAAAAAGTAGAACTATATCAAATAATTGATGGTGAAACATGTCTAATGTTAAATCAAGACTCAGTAAACGAATTATTAACAACTGATGAAATCTCTAAATTAAAAGAGAAATTAAAATTTATGAGAGATAAAATTTGTAAATTTAGCTCATTTGCCGAAAATAAAGGGCTTGAATTACTTGAACTTCATGATGGAGTAACAAATCGTATTTATACAGCTGAAGTATTTGGTGATATAAAAGATGAAGAAGAATCAAAAGAAGAAGAACTAGCCGAAGAAGAATTAACTGAAGAATTAAATATTCAAGAAGAAACGTTATATACAAATGAACAGCCAAAAACAAGTGCTCTTCAAAATTTTATTACATCTACTAATGAAACAAGTGTAGAAGGATTATACAAATATTTAAAAAGTAACATAATAGGACATGATGAAGCTTTAAAAAAGATTGCAACAATTCTTTATATGAATTATACATCTAGTCCACTATTTGGAACTGAATCAATACTAATTCCTGGTCCAACCGGAACCGGAAAAACTGCCACATTTAACTGTGCTGCTAAATACTTTGATGTACCATTTAGAAACATAAATACTTGTAATTTAGTACCAGAAGGAATAGTTGGAACAACCCTAGAAGATGAATTTGAAGCCCTTATAAGTGAATGCAAAGGAAATATGAAGTTAGCAGAAAAAGCAATTCTCGTATTTGATGAATTTGATAAAATCGGAGTAGATAAATTAGATACCAAGACCTCACTAGTAAATATCTTCTTAAAAGCCTTAGAAGGGGGAAGATTCCCAATTGCTAGACAAATGAAAGAAACTCAAATATATAATACCGGTATGGCAAGTAAGATATGTTTAGGTACTTTCCAAGAAGCTTTCAAAAAAGAAACAGCCCCAATTGGCTTTGGAAATAAAGCATCTCTAGAAGAAGAACAATTTGATAAATCATTACTAGTTAAAAAAGGATATTTTTCTTCTGAATTATTAACTAGATTTCAACACTTCATTCCATATAAAAATCTTAGTGAAGAAGATAAAAAGAAAATTCTTTTAGAATCAAAACTAAGCTATTATCTAGCAAAAAAAGAAAGGCTAAGTGCTCAATTTGGAATCGAAACAATTGGCGATGAAGAATTTGCTAAAGGTGTTTTAGAAGAAATAAAAAAACACGAAAAAAGTGTTAGAGACATGAATAACATAGTTGCCGATACATTTCTAGATATTGAATATGACATTTTATCAAATCAAGGAAAGTACAAAACATTAAAACTAACAAGTGATACAGTATCCAAAGGAAATTACGACTTATCCTAAAAGTTGTAATTTTTTTATTTATAAATAAATGATATACTTAATTAAGTATTAATTACTAAATTGGAAAGAAGTGTCAAAATGAAACATGAATTATTAGTTCCTGTTGGAAATAAAGAATCCTTAATATATGCCATAAATAATGGTGCCGATGCTGTTTATCTTGCTGGTAAAAAATATGGTGCTCGCGCTTTTGCTGAAAACTTTACCCTAGAAGAAATAGAAGAAGCCACAAATTTATGCCATCTTTATGGTGTTAAAATTTTTATAACTGTAAATACTTTAATTTACGAATCAGAGTTTTCCTCATGTCTAGAATATATTGAGTCTCTTCATAAAATAGGCGTAGATGCTCTAATCTTACAAGATATCGGCTTAATCGAAGTTGTTCATAGTATGTTTCCTAATTTAGAAATTCATGCATCAACTCAAATGCACAATCATTCTAAGGAAAATATTAAATTTCTTGAAAGCCTAGGCATAAAAAGAGTCGTATTTGCTAGAGAACTCCAATTAGATTTTATAAATGACTTAGATACTACAATGGAAAAAGAAGCATTTATTCATGGCTCCTTATGTATAAGTTATTCTGGTCAATGTTATTTTTCCAAATGCATTCTAAATCGAAGCGCTAATCGCGGTGAATGTGCTGGAATGTGTAGATTAAAATATAACTTATTAGAAGATGGTAGACTAGTAAATAATTATGACAAATATCTTTTAAGTCCTAAAGATTTATGCGGTATTGAAAACTTTAAAGAGTTAATGGATTCTAATATCTATTCATTTAAAATAGAAGGAAGAATGAAATCTCCCGCTTATGTTGGAATTGTAACTAAAATATATCGTAAACTAATTGATGACTATGAAAGTGGTAAAGAATTACAAGTTTCCCAATCTGATCTAGATGAACTAAAATCAATATTTTATAGAGGCTACACTCCTGGTTTCCTATTTAATAATGAAGATATAATGAACTATGAATCATCTAATCATATCGGTTTGTATGCTGGTAAAATTATCAAAGTAACACCTAAAAAACTTGCAATCAAATTAGATATTGATTTGAAACAAGGCGATTCAATTCGCATCAAAAATATCAATAAAGGAATAACCTTAAACTTTATCTATGATTCAAAAGATAATTTAATAAAGAGTGGTACTAAAGGAACAACAATTTATTTAGATAACTTTCTAAACCTAACCAAAGAAGATGAAATATATCTTACATCACCTAAACTCCCATTAGAAACAAACATAACTAAGAAAATATCCGTTTCCATGAATTTTACCGCAAAACTAAATGAAAAAATAAAATTAGAAGTAAGTGATGGAATAAATAATATAACGATTTATGGAGCAGAACCATCTGAAGCAATTAATCAACCAATAACCAAAGAAAATATTGAAAAAAGTTTAACCAAAACTGGAACAACGCCATACAAAGTAAGTTCTCTAAATATAAATATTTCTGGTAATCTATTCATTCGTAACATCGATTTAAATAATTTAAGAAGGGAAGTCCTTGAAGAATTATCTTTAAAAAGAATGAAAGCTTCTAAAGAGTTTATTAAAAATAATTACCAAGAAAATCTTCAAAATATTTCCAAAACAAAGGAAATATATGTCCTAGCTAGAACCAAAGAACAAATTACAGTTCTAAAAAAATATCCAGTTAAAATAATTGTTGATAAATTAGATTTACTAGAACCAAACTTTATTTATAAAATTCCTAGAAATTTACTAACATATCCAAAATATAATGAAAAAGTATTAAATACGTCTTATGCCAGTATGATAGAAAATTCAGGTAATATCAGTGATTATTTCTTAAACATAACTAATCATTATGCCCTAAATCTAGCACACAAATATAACACGATGGTAACACTTTCATTTGAAAATGATTTTAATGAGTTAAAAAACATAATGAATAACTATCCAACTTCAAATACAGGATTATTAGTTTACGGTAAAATAGAACTTATGATGATGAAAGCCTGTCTTCTAAAAAACACATTTAAAGCCAAAAACTGTCACATTTGTAAAGATAAAAAAACATATAAATTGATAGATCGTAATAAGGAAGAATACGAAATATTAACATCACCTCAAAATCATACTTCCTATATTCTAAATTGTCATACTACCAACTTAATTGATAAAATACCAACCTATCAAGAACTTGGTATCACTAATTTTAGAGTAGATTTGTCAAGCGAAACAGCCGAAGATACAGTAAATATAATAGAACAAATTATATCAAAAATTAACATTAATAGCTAATTATATACATAATAATTAATAGGTGATCTATTGAAAAAATATATTATCTTAACAATTATTATGTTTTTAATTGTTACTAAATCCTTAATGACTGATTATCAAACTAAAATGTTAATAAACCAAAACTTATCAACATATTACTTAAAATATCAAAATATTGACAGCAGTTATATTGAAATAAAACATACTCCAAACAAAAATGAAGTCTTTATTTCCATTTATCGTTTAACCACATTTACCGGAACAATTATTAAAAAGAAAAACAACATTATATACATTAAAGCCTTAGATCCCAATAACCATAACATTTACTTCAAATTTAACTTAGATACCAAAGTTTTAACAGTAACTAAATCAAGTTGGCTTTACCTTAACAAAGGTGATACATTTAGCTTTAATCTCTAAAATTCTAAAATATTAATTTCATACATATATTTAATTGGTGATATCATGAATTTTAAAATAGGTGATTTAGTTACTCGCAACAGTTATAATAATGACATAGTCTTTAAAATAATAAACATCTCCGATAGTATCGCTTACTTAAAAGGAACTAATATCAGATTATACGCCGACAGTAAATTAGATGATTTAAAAATTTACGATAAACAAGATATTGATGATTTTGCCGATAGTATCGAAGAAGAACATTTAGATCGTGATTCATTTTTTTATTTACCGGCTAAACTTTTACACCTTGATTCTGATGAAAGTTATATTAATAAATGTCTAAATTACTACAAGCGAAATAAATTACAAGCCGTCGGAAAATTAGTATCCGAAGAAGAATTACCCAATAAAATTATTAAATTTTTAAAAGAATACAGCCCTGATATTGTAATAATTACCGGCCACGATTCCTATTTTTCCAAGAAAAATGATAAAAACAATCTCGATAACTATCGTAACTCTAAATATTTTTGTGAGGCAGTATCAAAAGCGAGAAACTATGAAAAAAATCATGATAAATTAGTAATTATAGCTGGTGCTTGTCAAAGTAATTATGAGGCTTTAATTAAAAGTGGTGCCGACTTCGCATCAAGCCCTAAAAGAGTAAATATTCACGCTCTTGATCCTGCTATAATTGCAACCACAATCGCACTAACCGATAAATCTAAACCAATAGATTTAATAAGTTTATTAAACAAAACCAAATATGGTTCAAATGGAATGGGAGGCTTAATGGGAAATGGACTTATGTATGTGGGGTATCCAAGATGATTGATGCAATAAAAAATGACATTAAAAATCATTTAAACAGAGAAGTAAAAGTAGTGTCAAAAGAAAATCGTAACAAGACAGATGTCTTCTATGGTTATGTATCGGAAATTTATTCACACGTTTTCTTAGTAAGTAATGGTAGTAGTAAAAAAAGTTATTCATATTCTGATATTCTAAGTAAAGATATTCAAATCACTTTTATGTAAAATCTATTGCTTTTTTTTAAATCATAGCATAAAATTAAATTAAAGATTGAAGACAATCTTGAAAGGAGTGAATGTTATGAAGATTACATCTGTAAACGTTCGTAAAATTGAAAAAGACGGTTCTCGTATGAAAGGTATAGCATCTGTACTATTAGATGATGCATTCGCTGTACATGATATTAGAATCATAGAAGGAGATAATGGTTTATTTATTGCTATGCCTAGTAGAAAAACTAGCACTGGCGGTTACAAAGATATTGCTCATCCAATTAATCCTGAAGTACGTAAACAATTTGAAGACGCTATTTTAGAAGCATATAAAACAGCTGAATAAATTCACTTCCATAGTGAATTTTTTTCATATTCTCATCATATATTTAAACTGGAGGATATCTATGGAAAAAATGATTGAAGTACCAAACATGTCTCATATAATAAAACTTAATGAAAGAAAAAACATAATTATAAGTGGTATCAAAAAAATCAATAATTTTGATGATAAAGAATTTAGTTTAGATTCAATAATGGGTGGAATTATCATTAAAGGAGAAAATCTTGAAATGATAAAACTAGACACAGTTGAAGGTAACGTATCTATTAAAGGAAAAATAAATAGTTTCTACTATACCGATAATGCCTCTAAAGAAAATAGTCTATTAATGAAGTTATTTAAATGATCCAATTTATATTAATAATTATATCTATAATTTATGGCTTTATTTATGGAATAATAACCTCTTTATTAAAAAAGAATCTTATATTATTTAGTCTATTTTCTATTTTAGCAACTTTTTTATATGTATTCATTTTATATAAATTATATAATGGTAATATTTCTTTACTGTTAAAAATATCATTAGGAATCGGCTTTATATTATGTAAAGTTTTAGAAAAAACTGTCAAATTTAAAAAACATAAGTAACAAACCTTAAAATTTTTGTTATAATAAACACTGAATAGAAAGGTATATTATGGCAAAGAGAACAAAAAAAGATAAAAGACGTATTTTATTAGGAACTCTAGTTATTTTAATAATGATTTGTTATTTAAGTTTTTTTGTTTATAGATATTGGAATCAAATATTGGCTAACAACAACGAAAAAAAGATTTTAGAAGCTAAATATGAATCTTTATTAAAAGAAGAAGATGAACTAAACAATGAAATAACTAAAATGCAAGATTCTGAATATGCTGCCAAATATGCTAGAGAAAAATATGGATATTCAAAGGATAATGAAGTGATAATCAAGTTCGACGATTGATATTTTTCTTTAAATATGCTAATATTTTAGCACGGGGTCGTTTATGGTTTCGACAGGGTATAGTTTTGTATTATATGCAGTGGTGGTTAAACCTAAATAACAAACAGTTAAAATAACTGACAATACAAATTATAATACTGCTTTAGCATTTGCCTAATTAAAGGCTCGCAAGCACTGGCCTAGAACTAAATCTACAGAGTTTTAACGCTGGTTCATAATAGTAGATTATATTTAATAGATTGCTTAGTTTATTAAACGAATCCTATAAGCTTAGTTAATGATATTTTGATGATTTCTTACCATTAATGAAACAACAAATCGTCTAAACTTGTAGATTATAATATGAAAGTATCTTGGACAAGGGTTCAACTCCCTTCGACTCCACCATTGACGAATCTGTTCGAACTATTCGAACTTTAAATATATGAATCAATCAGAAATGATTGATTTTTTCGTTTTTTGAAAAAATCATAGAAAGGATTTGGCTATGGTAAATATTATTAAAGAAGAAACGTAAAGGAAGAAATAATGATAAGCATGTTAGTGAAATGGAAAATTATGCAGAAATGCAAGAAGCAATAGAAAGACATCAAATGAATCTTGATAAAGCAAATGAAAGTTCAAAAGATTTAGATAAGAATACAAATGAAATAAAAGATATAGTTAATGATTTAAAGAATGTTCCTTTATCAAAAAATAATAATATTTTAAAACAAGAAGATAAATATAAATTAGTAGAGTATATAGATAAAGTTAATAAAACAAATAATGATTATAAAACAATTCAAGATTTATCAGTATCATTAAAAGATATATCTACTAAACTATCAGAAAGTAAAGAAACAATAAAAATATTACAAAAATCAAATGATGCTTTAGAATTAAGAAATACAAAACTAAAATAAGAAAATAATAAATTACAAAGTAGAAACTCAAGTTTAGAAAATGAATTAAATAATTTAAAAGAATTATATGAAATATCCAAGAATAAACTAGAATGACTATATCATTTCTTTGTTGATAAATTGTGGGGAAATAAGAAAAAACGAGAAAAATATTATGGAGTTGCTTATGAATTATATGGCAAAAGTATTTTAAATGATAAAAAAATGAGAGGTATATTAGATACTAAAGAAAGATCTACTGAAATAGATAATGAATCTAAATCAAGAGATGATGATATGTAATTATAATGTAAATTTATTGAAAAAAATTATAAGATATAAGAAATTTATGCTATAATTATACTATAAGGAGGTTACATATGGAAAATGAATCAAAAGATTATGAAAAATTAATAGCAGCTCAAAATGAATCTGCTAGAAGATTAAAAATTAAAGAGATTAACCGAAATTTATCAGAAGAACATAAGAAAAGAAGTATGTTTGCAATAGCTTCTGGTGTTTGTTTTGCTGGGATAATGGTTGCAACGCATTTTTCTGGAGTTGATGTAAATCAAGCAATACAAACTGAAATACAAGCTTTAAGTTCATTTGATGCATTAAAAGAATATCTTGGAACTTTTACACCTGCTATGTGGGGTACTATGATTGCAACTGCTGGAAGTATATCTAAATATATAAAACATAATAAGGCTTATAAAAAAGCAGATAATGAATTTTATGATATGATGAATACACAACCTGAAGATTATCAAGATATTGTTGAACATCAAGCAAAATCAAGATAGGAGGAAAATAATGTTTGAAATTGGAAATATCCTAACTCTTGCTGATGATAATGAATACAGTGTTGTTGATCAATTTAATGATAGTGGAATTAATTATGTTTATCTTGTAGATATTAATAATACTGCAAATATCATTTATGGAAAATTAGAAAATGATGAAATTGTTGAAATATCTGATGCAGAAGAATTAGAAAAAGTTATAAAATTAGTTTATGAGCATACTCATAAAAATTAAAAAATTAGGGAGAAAATACTTCCTTTTTTTAAATTAATATATACTTAAATTAGTGATTGATTCATATGAATCGTTATTGCCGAAAAAAGTTGTTGAACTCTACGTCATCGGCACCAAATATTGATTAAATTGAACTTAAATAGTTTATTTTTATTTAAAAAAGACTGTGAAATTTTGTTTTTAACAGTCTTTCTTTAGTTCTAATTTTTTATTAGTTTGCCCAAAATTTAATTGATGAAGTATTTCTAGTTCTTTTTGACTAAATATATTTTCATCAATTTGTTCTAATGAATGTATTCCATAATTTTCTGCTTTTTTTAATACAATTTCACTAAAATCTAACTGAGATAAATATTCAATTAACTTTTTACTTGAATTTAGTAACATTTTAAGCGGATAAAACCTTTCACCATTATAACTAGCCATAGTTTCTAAATTATTGCCATCTTTAAATCTAAAAACAATTCCATCATAATCAATATATTTATTAAATATTTGATTTGTTTCAGAATCACTGAATTCAAATAATTGCATTTTTCGATTATCAATCGCCAACTTACCTAACGTATAAGTAAACAATGCTACATCAACTTTATCAAACCCTACATTGAATAATGAACTTACTAATATTTCAGTATTTATTTTTTCCATAATAACCACCTACAATCTTATTGTATCATATAATTTTTAGGTTATGTATTTAAATCAAATTATTGTCAATAGATTTATTTATTATTTCAATTAACTTTTTCGTACTAAAACTAGGTATATGATTTTTAGATAAAACATATCCAATATATCTAGAAGGAATTTTTATATCAGTTTTAATTTCATATAATAATTCACTATCTAATAAATTTTTTGCATATTCTTTAGTAACATAACCAATACCAAATCCAATTTTAGTTAAATCCACAACTAAAGAATAACTTGTAAGTTCAATACTTGGCTTTAACAAAACATTATTATCCTTCATGAAATCATCCAAAAACTTTCTTGTGTTTGAACCTTTAGCTTGCAAAATCAAAGGATAATTATTAATCTCTTTCATTGTAATAATTTTATCTTTTAAATCTTTATATTTTTCTCCAACAACAAAACAATCGTTAACAATTTTACATTTAGCTATTTTTAAATCACTCTCATAACTATCATTGTTTAAATTTAAAAATAATATATCAATAAGTCCATATTTTAATTTTGAAATTAATTCATTAGAAATACCCGTAATAATTTTAATGTCAATACTAGGATATTTTTCATGAAATATTTCTAAATAAGGTAGTAAAAATTCCTTTTCTATAGTAGTACTTGTTCCAATTTTAATGCATCCTGTTTTTAAATTAATTAAATCAGTAAATTTATTTTCCCCATTATTAATAAATTCTATAGCTTGTTTAATATAATAATAAAGTTCTTTTCCTTCCTCAGTTAAAACAACGCCTTTTTTAGTTCTTATAAATAAAGAGCCGCCTAACTGATTTTCTAAATTTTTAATTGATTTACTTATAGCCGGTTGCGAAACATTTAAATGCATACTAGCTTTAGTAATATTTCCATAATTAGCAACTTCATAAAATATTCTATATAATTCAAAATCAATATTCATAATAACCTCCAGTTATCAAAACAATAACAAATATATATTTTTATTATAATAACAAAAATTATATAATACAAGCAGAAGGAGAAAAGTAAAATGGAAGATAATTATTGCACATATGATATATATGAAGATAAAGAAGAACTAATTATAAAAACAATAGATAAATATATAAATGATACAATAATAAATCCTTATTTATCTAAAAATAAAATAATTGATATGCATACTCATACATGCTACTCAGACGGAGAATTAAAACCTCATGAATTAATATCTCTAGCACTAGAAAAAGGAATAAGCACCTTAGCAATAACTGATCATGACACTATAGAAGGAATTAAAAAAATAAATAGAAATGATGATTTAATTGTAAAAACAGGAATCGAAATAATTAATGGAATTGAATTATCAGTTAAAGTTCCAAAAGGAAGAATGCATATCCTTGGCTATGGAATTAATTTAGAAGATATAAACTTAAATAAAAAATTATTAGAACTTAAAGATAATAGTTTGAATTCAGTTTTATCAATTATAGAAGTATTAAAAAAAGATTATAATATTAGATTTACTTATGATGAAATAAAATCTTTATTTCAGTTTGAACATAATTTAGGACGCCCAGATATTGCAAAAATATTAATTAATAAAGGGTATGTATCCTCAGTCAAAGAAGCGTTTAGCAAATATTTAATAGAAGCTCATAACAAAACAAGAAGTTTTAGCAAAGGAATAAGTTATGAAGAATGTATTGATTTAATTACTAAAAGTGGTGGTATTCCTATCTTGGCTCATCCAAAATCTCTCGAATTAACTGAAAAAGAATTATTAATATTATTAAAAAACATGATAAATTGTGGCTTAAAAGGCATTGAAGTTTTTCACTCTAGCCATACACCACTTGAAATTAAAAAATATATGGAAATCGCTCAAAAATATGATTTATTAGTTAGCGGAGGAAGTGATTACCATGGTTCAACTGTTAAACCAGAAATTGAACTAGGTACCGGAATAAACAACAATTTAAATATTAAAAAATTATCGCTATTAGATGAATTACACAGAAAAATTAAAAATCAATCAGAAAATTAAAAAGTTATTCCAGTGTACTGGAATAAATAAATACAATATTTAATATTAAAATCAAAATTTACTACCGATAAAATCATAATAAATGCTTTTCAAATTTGATTTAATATTATAAAATAACCCTCAAAGGAGCAAACTATGAAATATATATTCTTAGATTTTGATGGTGTAATTAACAATTGGTACCAAATGGAAGGTGTATCACTAGAAAATGTCAAGATATTAAAGCAAATAATAGACTTAACTAATGCTAGTGTTATAGCAACAACCTCTAACAAATACTCATTTCAACAACGTGGAATTGATTACTACAAATCAATATTTTACAAAAATTATGTTATTCCACTAAAAGAACTAGGTATTGAAATATCTGATGTTACACCTTTTATAAACAGTTCAAAAATATTAGAAATTAAAGATTACATAGAGAGTCACAAAATTGAAGACTATGTCATCCTAGATGATGAATTAATTGAAGATAGCGAGTTGCAAAAACATCAAGTTTTACCAGATTTATATCTCGGATTACAACCACATCACGTAGAACCTATAATTAATATACTAAATGGTAATTTAGTTTTTTATCCGCCAAACTATAATTTAAACGAAACAGCCGAAGAACAGGCAATTAGAATAAATGACTATCACAACAAATATACAAAAAATACCCATAAATAATTGATTATTACGAAAAAAACAAGTAAAATAAAAATTAGGGAGGAATAGAAAATGGAAAAAGTTAAAAAATTGTTATTACCTGTAGTTATTATTATTATTTTACTATTACCAATTATTATTAATTATGTAAATAACAAAAAGATTTCAGTAATTTCATATGATAAATATACATCTAATGTGTCAAAAGAAAAAGTAACACTTACATATTTTGGTGATACTAGTTCAGAAGATTATGCTAAAATCAAAGAAGAATTACTTAATTTAAAAAGTAAATATTCAATTGAAGTTAGTGCTGTAAATACACCTAAATTAAGTACAGAAGAAAAGCAAAAATTAACTAGTTCAAATGAAAAATTTAATAGTAAATCAGTTTTTGTTATAACACAAGACGGTAATACAGTTAAAGTAGTAGATAAAGAAACAGAAAATGTTAACTTAGATGCTCAATTAAACAAATATATTAACAATGTAATTCCAGAAGATGAAGTTGCTTATAAAACAGTTTCAACATATAAAGAATTCATGAAAATTTATAAGAGTAAAAAAGTAACTATGCATGTTTTTGGACGTAACACATGTTATTATTGTAATATCTTTAAACCAATATATAATGAAGTTGCTGCCGAAAATAATTTAGATATTTACTACTATGATTCAGACAGCTTTAATAGTGATGAATATAGTAAAATATTAAATTCAGGTATAAACATTCCGGCAGAATGTACATCATCAAAAGAAGAAGCTCCTTTATCATCAGGTTTTGGAACACCTTTAACACTATATTTAAAGAATGGTAAAGTAGTAGGATGTATTTCCGGATATGTTAACAAAGAAAAACTAGAAACTAAGTTAAAATCAGTTGGAATGATGAAGTAAAGGAGAAAAGATTATGGCATCTACTTATGAAATTGTAAAAAAATTTAAAAATAAATACCCTGGCACAATATGTTGGAGAATTAAAAAACATTCAAAGCTAGTTGACCAAAATTTATATCCTGATGAAATAGTAAATTATGCGTTTGCTGCTCAAAATAACATATCACATGGAAACATCTTTGATACAGCTGTACTTGCTATCACCAATAAAAGATTAATAATTGCCCAAGATTATATCTTATTAGGATATGCCTTAAACTCAATTACACCAGACTTATATAATGATATGCAAGTTCACGCAGGAATTATTTGGGGAATGATAACCATTGATACAATGAAAGAAACTATTTATTTTTCTAATCTATCAAAACAAGCGTTACCAGAAATTCAAAAAGAAATTACCTCATATATGATGGAAGCAAAAGCAAAATATTACAAAAAAGAAGAAAATAAAGAGTTCAATTAAGAATTCTTTTTTTCTAAAATGGAGAAGTATGAAAAAACAAAAAAAATTTATAATATTAGTATTTATAATAGTCATAATATATTTAATTATTTTATATGTTCCAAAAAATTACGAAACCGATTATATAATCAACAAAGTAAAAGTAAACGAAATATATAATAAACGTAATAAACAATATAAATTCACTTTAACTTACGAAAATATTGAATATCCAATTATTATTAACACAAAATATCATAAACAACGTAAACTTATAAAAGATATTAAAATCATATCAGATGAAAATGATACGTGTTTAAAATTAACTATTCTAGAACAAACTCAAAATCTTTGTAGCGATAAAAAAGGTTTAAAAGATTATCGTTTAATTAATGAAAAATTATATAGTGAAAACTATGAAAAAGTAATAAAACCAATTAAAGAAACTGAATATGAAAACTTTACAATCTATAATAACGATATGACATATCTTATTTGGAACTATAATGGTTACGTTAAATTATCAGATAACAACGAAATAATTAAGATATTATCTAATGAAAAGTATAACAATATTGAAACATATCAAAATAATACTTATTTAGTAATTCCTGATTATGATTCTTCTTATTACTTTAAAAAAATTTATATATATGATACTAATAAAAACGACTTATCAATCTTAGATTTTAATTATGAAATTTCTTATAATATCTTATATCTTGGAACTTATAAAAATAAACTATATTTTTTAGACCTTAAAAATAAAAATGAATTTGAATTAAATCTAAAAAAGAAAAAAATAAAAATGTTAAATGAAAAAGATAATTATGGACTATTCCTAAATAATAACAAATTAGAAAAGGAAAAAGTGGACAACTTAGTTAAAAATCAAAAAGTATTTAATAATGAAATAAATAATAATTATGTTGTAGAAGATAATTACTTATACAAAGTATTAAATAATTATAAAATAAAAGTAAGCAATCAACAAATAACATCAATTATACGAATTATAGATAATGATGTATATTATTTAGTAGGAGATACATTATATAGATATACAAATAATAATGGTGAAGAAAAATTACTTAAACATAAAGAATGGAAATATAATTATAAAAATCAAATATTTATTTTTAACAAATAATTAAAATAAGAATAACCTATACTAGGGGATGATTTAATGATAGATATGTACAATGTAAATCAAGACGCAAATAAATATTTTGACTACTATAAAATAAAAAAAGGAGATAATCTTTATCAAATTGGTAAAAGTTATAATGTAAATCCAGCATTAATTGCAATTCTTAATGGTCTAAATTTAAATGATTATATTTATCCTAATGAAACTATAATGGTACCTAAACAAGGATATTCATATTATATAACTAAAGCAGGAGATACCCTTAATTTAGTAGCAAATACATTTAATACCAGCGTTTCAAATTTGTTAAAAAATAATGAAACAATCTATTTACAAGAAGGACAATTAATAGTAAATAAAATAAGCTAATAAGTTTATTTTATTTTTTTTGCATGATATAATTTACTTAAGGTAAAGGGGAATACAAAATGATATTAAAAAAACCATATGCATTTTTAATTAAAAATTTTAAAATAATCCATATTATAATCTTTTTACTCGCTTTATATGTCAATAATTATTATATTAAAATATCTAGTTTCTTTAGAAACTATTCATCTAATAACTTCTATGATTATAATATAGCCAAAGATTATTTGCCAATATTTTCATTTATAGCCATTATCTTACTAATATCGTTTATATCAATAATGCTATACTTAATGAATAAAAAGAAAAAACCAATTAAATTATATATATTTTCTATTATTTATTACGTTACATTATTAATATCTATGTTATTTATTTATAATGTAATAAATACATTATATGAAGCAACACTAACTCAAAAATTAAGTAGATTTTATAGAGATATATTCTTTATTTTAAATTTACCTCATTATTACTTTTTAGTGATGTATCTAATAAGAGGAATCGGATTTGATATAAAAAAATTCAACTTTAGTAAAGATTTACAAGAATTAGAAATTAATGCCGAAGATAATGAAGAATTTGAATTCGTATTAGGTACAGAAGGATATTTAGTAAAAAGAAAAATTCATAGATTATATCGTGAAATAATTTATTATTATAAAGAAAATAAATTTTTAATTAACATCGTATTAGGCTCAATTTTATCTATTGTCCTAATTACGGTATTTATAAATACCTCAATAAATTTACATAAATATCATGTTGGAAGTTCTTTATCTGCTGATAAATTTACTTATAAATTAAATAATGCTTATGTAACATCATATGACTATAAAAACAAATTAATAAATAATCAAAATAAATATTTAATTTTAGATATGACAATAACTAATAAGAATAAAAATATATTAAAACCAGAAGAAATGTACATTATTTATGGTAATAATCAAGAATCTATTTATAAAACAAGTTTAGCTAATAGTTTTTCTGATTTAGGCACAGTCTATATTGGAGATCTCATACCTAACCAAGCAACAAATTTATTATTTATATATGAGTTACCAAACAACGCCAAAACAACTAATTTAAAACTGATGGTTTATAAAGGCTATGAATATAAAAATGGAGTTAGAAACAACCTATATAGAGAATATAAATTTAGCGCATCTAACCTAGATAAAGATTTAAAAATTACTAATCTAAATATGGGAGATACCTTTACATTAGGTAAAACTCTTTATGGAAATACTAATTTAAAAATAACAAATATGGAAATTAAAAATAAATATGAATATACTTATCAAAAATGTTCTAATGAAAATAATTGTGAAACCCTAACAGATATCATATTACCAGATAATAGAAATCAAAATGAATTATTAATCGTTGATTATGAAATAAACATAGATGAAAATTCCCTATTAGCACGAAGTACTAATAATAAAGATCAAAATATAATTAATAAATTTTCTAAAATAAATTATACTATTAATGAAAACGATAAAACCACAACAATTTATGGCAAAACATATTCTAATTTAAAAAATAAAATATTCTTTGACATTCCAAATAATGTGAGTTCTAAGGCTGATAAGAAAAATTTTATAATTAAAACTAGAGAAAATGAATATAGCTTTAGCATAAATTAATTACATAAAGTGCTATTCGACTTTAATTTTATTGACTTTAAAAAAATTATATAATACAATAGTCTTGCAATGCCAAATATTGCATATATTGTATTAGATGGGGCTTTAGCCAAGTGGTAAGGCAAGGGACTGCAACTCCCTGAGCACCAGTTCAAATCTGGTAGGCCCCTCCATCGAAAAATCAGTTCCGACTATTATGTTTGAACTTAATATAGAAAAGTATCAATTTCTAAAAAGAAGTTGATATTTTTTTGTTGATAAAAATATTTATAATTTCCATAATTTTATCAATTGTATAAATATTTATGTTAAAATATAATATATAATTAATGAAAGAGGAATAATCATGAAAACCTGTGTATTAATATATAATCCCAACAGTGGCCACGTATTTAAAACTAAGTATTTAAAAGAATATAAAAAGATTCTAATTAAAAATGGTTATACACCTAAATTTATTGCTACCTGTTATCGCGGTCATGCCAAAGAAATAATATCACATCTTGAAAAAGTAGATCTAGTAATTAGTATGGGTGGCGATGGTACATTTAACGAAATAGTAAGCGGAAATCTTGAAAGAAAAGAGCCGCTAATAATTTCCCACATCCCAGTAGGTACAACTAATGATATAGGTGTAATGTTTGGGTATGGAAAAGACATTAAAAATAATCTTAAGTTATTACTTAAAGGTTGCGTTAAAGAAATGGATATTTGCCTAATTAATAATCAACCATTTGTCTATGTAGCAGGTTTCGGTAAATTCATGCAAGTCCCTTATTTAACTCCAAGAAAGTTAAAGAAAAAATATGGATATATAGCTTATCTAATAGAAGGAATCAAAGATTACTTTAGTCCTACAAAACTATATAAAATAACCTATGAAGTTAATGGAATTACCAAAACAGGTTACTATTCCTTTATTCTTATATCAAACGCTAATCGTATAGCCGGAATAAATAACTTTTATCGTGATGTTAAATTAGATGATGATAAATTTGAAGTGTTATTATGTAATTTTAATCGTCGCAAAGATATTATAAAAACATTTTCCCTATTAATGACCGTAGATGCAACTAAAGTATCGGGTGTCGAATTTTATAAAACCAATAATATGAAAATTGAATTTGAAGAATATCCTAAATATAGTTGGTGTATAGATGGTGAAAAACTAAATAGAGCAAATCTTAAATACGAAATTAAAAATATTAATAAAGTTAAAATCATGTTACCAACCAAAAATATAAATAAAATATTTGTAAACAAAAAAATTGATTAATCACCAATCAATTTTTTCTTTTTTAGTAAATAATAAATTACGACACATCCTAATGAACTAATAGAAATTGCACATCCTATTTTAAAACAAGGAATCTCATATTTAAATTCTATATTATGTTCTCCTTCAGTTACATCAAATCCTAAAAGAGCATTACCAATTTCAAATGTATTTACTTTCTTTCCGTCAATATAAACTTTCCAACCTTCATCATAAGGAATAGATGTAAAAATAGTTCCTTCACCCGAATTAACATAAGCATTAATCTTATTTTCTTTAAATTCATTTATATAAACCATATTATCAACTAAAGTCCTATTAAGTTCATTTAATTTATCCTCATTAACAGAATATATATATAAATCATTATCAAACTCATTATTAAATGCCACATAGACACTATTAATTCCATTAAAATGAATTACTTTACTTTCACTAAGTGAAATACTTGTAAAATAATCAAAAGATTCATCAATATAAACATTATTTTCATTTCTAGTATATAATTTACCATCAATTATTATTGAATTAATATTATCAGATATATAAATATAACCTTCATTCTTATTAAAATCCAACTTATGAACAATCCCATTATCAAACTTAACAATAGAATCATTATTTATTTTAACATTTTCTAAAACATCATCTTTTCCAAAACTCTTACTAACAAAATCATTTTGAATTTCAAATGGATTATCATTTAAGAAATCCCACGATTTAATATCCTTATTCACAACATACATTAAATTTGAATTTACCTTAGATTTATAAATAAAATTATTATTAATAACATTACTAAAAAATAAATCATAAAAATTATTATCTTCCATATTACCAATAATATATTTTAAATTAAAAATTGCATTATAAATAGGCGTATTATCAGTATAATAAAAGCTATTTATATAATTTCCCGGCATTCCTAATTTACTTTCTAAGACTGCTAAATTCTCATATTCCATTGAACTAAAAGCATTAATTCCATAATAACCATACCAAGATGAATCATTAAAAGTATGCATATCTTTTCTTTCAATTCTATAAAATAAACTATCATCATTATTTTTAACAAAATCTAAATTATTTTGAATCATCCCATAATCTTCATAAAAATTTTCTAAATTCTGAGATATATCCCAATTATTATTAACACAAATAATTACTTCCAATATAACAGTAATAATACTAATTAAAGGAATAATTCCTCTTTTATCTTTAAAATATTTATAAATAACATACATCATAAACCACAATATCAAAATAATTAAATTAGCAATAATAATTTTTTCACTTATATCAAATTCATTAATAAAGTAAACTGAAGATACAAAAATTAAAGATAAAATAAATACAATAATAACAACGATTTCCTTAATACTCTTAATATTATTTAAAGCATAACTACTAATAACTATTAAGATAAAAGGATATATAAATGAATACCTATAAGGTAAATCATTCGGTACATGAAATGCATGCCATATAAAATCTAAACGAACATAAAAGAAACTTAAAATCATTACTCCAATAAGAAACATGTAACCTAATTTAGTTCTTAATTTAATTTTATTATTTAATAAGAAAAGTATAAGTAAAGGAACAACTACAATTCCACATGATATATTTGGAGCATTAATTGCATCACTTTTAAAAACAGTTGTTGAAACCCCACTTAAATGATTATAAATAAACTCTAATAAAGTAAAACTATAATATTGACTACTTGGCCAAACATCACTTGTTGCACTAATACCAGTTAAAGATTTAAACATAGGCATTAAAGCAAATGCACAAATTCCTCCTGCAATTAAAGAACTAATCATAAATTTTAAAGATTTATTAACATAAGTTTTAATATCTTTTTTATCACAAATAATAAATAAATAAGCTATAAAATATAAAACACTAAATATACAAAGCATATAACCTATAAAATAATTACTAAATAGAATTAAAGCTAACCCAAATATATAAACATAAACATTATCATCGTTAACAAGCTTTTCAATACCTAAAGCAACAATTGGTAATATTACCAGTCCATCAATCCACATTATATTCCAATAATAAGCAACAAAATAATTATTAAAAGCATACATTATTGCAAGAGGAATATTAACATAAGATTTCTTTTTTAATTTATAATTAAGAAATATATTCATACATACAGCCGAAGCAACTGCTTTTAATCCAATAATGACTGAATAGCTTGCTAATAAATTATCTTTTTTAACTAAAAATATTATGATATTAAAGAAACTCGACATATAATTATAAAAATTTCTAAAAAATGGAAGGCCCATCCCCATGTTAAAAGAATAGAATAAATTATAACCATTTTTAACTCTATCATATAATTCTCCTAACATAGGACCATATTGATGATAAAAGTCGACTGTAAGCATCGAATTTTCACCAAAAGGAGCAACCTCATTTAATATATATAGTGCAATAACAATTACGATTGAACAAATCCCCGTAATTAAGTAATATTTATTCTTATCAATCCATTTCTTTAAGTTAACTTTTTTCACTAAAATCACCTAGAAAAAGTATATCATATAATTATAACAACATGAAATAGTAAATAATGCGTACAAATAATCTATTTTTTAAATATTTTTCTTGACTTTTTACCCTATTTTGTAGTAGTATGAACTATGTTTGAAAGAGGGAAAGATTATGGATAAAATAATTAATATAGCCGTTGTAGCCCATGTAGATGCTGGTAAAAGTACATTAGTAGATGCTTTACTTGAACAAAATGGTGCATTCGGAGAAAGAGATCAAATTGTAGACTGTGTTATGGATAGTAACGATATTGAAAGAGAAAGAGGAATTACAATATATTCTAAAAACTGTTCAATAAGATATAAAGATTATAAAATTAATATTGTAGATACACCGGGACATGCAGACTTTTCATCAGAAGTTGAACGTGTAATTAAAACAGTAGATACAGTTATTCTTTTAGTAGACTCATCAGAAGGACCAATGCCTCAAACAAGATTCGTTCTTAAAAAAGCATTAGAACATAATCTAAGACCTATCTTATTTATTAATAAAATTGACAAAAAAGACGCTAGACCTGAAGAAGTAGTTAATATGACCTTCGATTTATTCTGTGAACTTAACGCCACTGATGAACAATTAGACTTCCCAATTATTTATGGAGTTGCTAGAGATGGAATTGCTAAATATTCATTAGAAGATGATAGTACTACTATTGAACCATTATTAGAAACAATTTTAAAACAATGCAAACCATATGAAGGAAGCGTAGACGATAAATTACAATTACAAATTTCTAACTTAGGATATGATGAATATATTGGAAGATTAGGTATTGGTCGTATCACTAAAGGTATAGTAAAATCAGGAGAAACAGTATCATTAGTTAAAAATGACGGAACAATTACTAACTTTAAAATAACTAAATTATTTGTTAATGAAGGTATTAAAAAAGTTGAAAAACAAGAAGCTTATTATGGTGATATTGTAACTATTGCTGGATGTTCACATATTTCTATTGGAGATACAATTAATGAACTTAACTGCATTGATCCATTACCTCCAATTGAAATAGAAAAACCAACTCTATCAATGAATTTCTTAGTAAACAATGGCCCATTTGCAGGCCAAAGTGGTAAATTCTTAACAACTAGACATATTAAAGAAAGATTAGAAAGAGAATTAGAAACTAACGTTGGTTTAGAAGTAGAAGAATTACCATCATCAGATGGATTTAAAGTAAGTGGTAGAGGAGAACTACATTTATCAATCCTTTTAGAAAACATGAGAAGAGAAGGATACGAATTATGTGTATCAAAACCAGAAGTTTTATTTAAAGAAATAGATGGTAAAAAATGTGAACCATTTGAAACAGTTATCGTAAATGTTCCTAATGATTATTCAAGTACTGTAATTAATGCCTTACAAGAAAGAAAAGGTATGCTTCTTAAAATGGAAAATGAAGAAAACTATACTCATTTAGAATTTGAAGCTCCAACAAGAGGATTGCTAGGTTATCGTAGTGCTTTTATAACAGATACTAAAGGAGAAGGAATTATGGTTAGATCATTTAGTGATTATAAACCATATGCTGGACCTATTGCCTCAAGAAAAAATGGTGTATTAGTATCTATGGAAACAGGTAAGAGTTTGGGTTATTCTCTATTTAACTTACAAGAAAGAGGTACATTAATTATTGGACCAGCAACTGATGTATATGTTGGTATGATAGTTGGTATTAATAATAGAGATAATGATTTAAATGTTAACCCATGTAAAAATAAAGAAATGTCTAATACCAGAAGTAAATCAAGTGATGAAGCAATCAACTTAATTACACCAAAAACATTTAGTTTAGAAGAATCACTAGAATTTATTGCTGATGATGAATACGTTGAAATAACTCCTGCAGTTATCAGATTACGTAAAAAGATATTAGATCCAAAAGAACGTTTTAGAGTAAGTAGATAATAATTAAGTAGAATTTAATTTAGATTCTACTTTTTTTCAAATACATAATTATATTTTCTTGTAAGAAAACATAAAACTATTTATTTGCCTCAATTAACTTATCAATTTCTTCCTTCATTATATTTATGGCTTCTTTAATTTGTTCCAATTCAAGATCATATTTCATACCATTATTACTATTTTGATTATTAGTGTTATTATTGCTTTGATATAACTGTAAAAACGTAGCATTAGTTTCTAATACTTGCCCTAATAACATAAACCAGTTTCCAATCGCATTTTGTACATAACTATTAAAGGGATACGTAAGAGCATAACCTATAATTAATGCTGCTAAAGTATCAACCCTAGAAGCTGCTTCCTCTTCCTTACTATTCATAATAAAGTATATGTTCGCTTGATATCAAATATTAAAAAATGTTATAATTAAAAAGGAAAGAAGGAATTAAAATGGAATTAAAAGGAAGTAGAACAGAAGCTAACTTATTAGCTGCTTTTGCAGGAGAAAGTCAAGCACGTAATAAATATACATTCTACGCATCACAAGCAAGAAAAGATGGTTATGAACAAATAGCATCAATCTTTGAAGAAACAGCAAATAATGAAAAAGAACATGCAAAACTATGGTTTAAAGAACTTCATGGTGGAAAAGTTCCATCTACAATAGATAACTTAAAAGATGCAGCTAATGGTGAAAACTATGAATGGACCGAAATGTATAAAGACTTTGCTAAAATTGCTAGAGAAGAAGGTTTTGACAAAATAGCTACTTTATTCGAAAAAGTAGGAGAAATTGAAAAACATCATGAAGAAAGATATCTAAAATTAGTTGGAAACATTAACGACAATATGGTATTCCAAAGAGGAGAAGAAAAAGTATGGATTTGTCGTAACTGTGGTCATATTACATATGGTACAAAAGCACCTGAAGTATGTCCAGTATGCAACCATCCTCAAAGTTATATGGAATTAAAAGCTGAAAATTACTAATACAAAAAGAGATTCAAACACCTGAATCTCTTTAATTTTGCTCAAATTTATGCGAAGGTAAAAATTCCTTACTTAACAATCCTTTAGATTGAATCTTCTTAAATAATAGTTCATTAAGAACGATATCAAATTCACCAATAAACTCATAAATAATAGGATCAAAATCTAACTTAACCTTATTAAAATCATAATATATACTATTTTCACTAAAATCGCTAGCAAGACCATTTAATTCCAAATATTCATACATTTCTTTATTATTATTAATTAAATAATTATATAAATAATACTGAGCATAAACATTATCGTTATCATAATCTTCTAAAACAATACTAACCCTATTTTGATACTTAACTATTACAGCTCCACCAATATATTTAAATTTATGTAATTTAAGTCCTGCCGTAGCATCAACAACCTGATTTTTATATTTTAATAAATCCTTATCACTTTGCATCTTCTTATTAACAGCTTCATCACTACTATCAGTTTGAAGTCTTTCATTATAATAATTATTATTTTCAAGTTCTTTATTATATCTTTCTCTTGCACTTATTAAACATTTTTCATAATTAGCTTTAACCAATATAAGTTCCGCATTATTACCAAAATGATTTAAAATACTCTTAAAATAATTAATAGTTTGATAACTATGTTTACTAGCAATATCATATAAAATATCAATATCCTTTATATCAAGAACCTCAACTGTTAATCCATTATCTTCTGTTAAATCTAAAATTTCATTAAGTTTTTCATTCTGACTATATTCTTTTAAATTAATATAAGGATTAATTCTTGGAAATAAGAAATCTAATGGATAAATTTCTCTTCTTCTTTTAAAATTAGCATCTTTAAGAACATCAATAATATTAACATTTTGATTATAATTAAAAGTAAAATTATTCTTATCCACATTACCAATTATAATTTCTGGATTAATCTTTAAAAAAGAATAACCTTTCTTTCTATAATGAGAACAAACATCTTTAATAAACTTCTTTAATAATTCCGTATTATAATAATCTATTAAAAATCCTTTAGGAGCATAAACAAACTTAGCAAAAGTACCTATTTTTTTTCTTAATACTAAAGAAGCAGCAACCAAATTATTACTATCATCTCGATATCCTATTAAATCATGAGTATATCCCATATCACTCATAACTTTTGCATATTCAATTGTTTGACAATAATTTCTTAAAGGATGATTATTAGCAAAATCACTAAATTCAGAACTATTTAATTCAACTATTCTCATTAAGAACACCTCTACCAATATATTTTATCAAATTTTTTACTAAAAGTCTTTATATTTTTTTTATTTTAAATTAGTCAAAATAATTTTCCACTTTACACCTGAATTTACCAAAATAATTGCACCAACTAAATTAAAATACTATAATTAAATTAAGATAAAGGAGACATTATGAAAATAATAGATTTAAAATCAAGAGAAATATTAGATAGTAGAGGAAATCCAACTGTTGAAACAGATATGTTTTTAGAAGATGGATCATTTGTTAGAGCAAGTGTTCCATCAGGAGCATCAACTGGTACAAATGAAGCTCTAGAATTAAGAGATAATGACAAAACAAGATATGATGGAAAAGGAGTTTTAAAAGCAGTTAACAATGTTAATGGAATAATTAGAGAAAATATTATTGGACTAGAAACAAACCAAGAAAACATTGATAAATTATTAATTAAATTAGATGAAACCAATAATAAATCAAACTTAGGAGCAAATGCAATATTAAGCGTATCACTTTGTACAATGAAAGCAATTGCTCATGAACAACATAAAGAACTATTTGAAATTTTTGATGGACCTTACACATTACCATATCCAATGATGAACATAGTTAATGGTGGAGTTCATGCATCAAGTGGTCTTGAAATTCAAGAATTTATGATTGTACCACAACAAGATACCTTTAAAGAAAGATTAAGATGTGGAGCAGAAGTATTTCATAAACTAAAAGAATTGTTGAAAACTGATGGTTTTTCCACAGGAGTTGGTGATGAAGGCGGATTTGCCCCTAACTTAGATAAAATAGAAGATGCCCTAGATTATATTGTAAAAGCTATTAAAGGAGCAAATTATATTCCAGGTAAAGATGTATTCATCGCCTTAGATGCTGCTGCAAGTGAATTCTATGATGGTAAAATGTATACAATTAATAAACAAAAAATAACTAAAGAAGAATTAGTAAACTTTTATAAAGAATTAGTTAGAAAATACCCTATAATGAGTATTGAAGATGCCGCATCAGAAAATGATATAGAAACAATTAAAACATTAACAAAAGAACTAGGAAATAAAATAATGTTAGTTGGTGATGATTACTTTGTAACAAATATCGAATACTTAAATAAAGGTATTACAGAACATTATAACAACGCAATATTATTAAAAGCTAATCAAATAGGTACTATAACTGAAATGTTAGAAACCATTAAACTAGCTAAAAATAATAATTTTAAAACTATAATATCCCATCGTAGTGGCGAAACAGAAGATACATTTATCTCTGATTTAGCAGTTGGACTAAACTTAGGTTACATTAAAACAGGTTCTCTATCAAGAGGAGAAAGAATAGCAAAGTACAATCAATTGTTAAGAATAGAAGAAAAATTAACACATAATACATGGAATATGTAAAATAATTTAAATTTTATAATAAACAATACAAAAATTTAATTGAATAAAAACAAATAATATATTAAAATATTAATATAGGACTGATAGAATATGAATAAATTTGATAAATATAAAATTCCAATTTTTATTTCGTTAAATATCTTAGTTTTAATATCATTATTTGGTATGGCTTATGCATACTTTAAAGCTACCGTAAATAATGCTGAATCAGCATCGACAATAAGTATTGAGTCAGGAGAATTAACTATAAATTATCAGGGAAACACTGCTGATATTGTAGCATCAGGTATCGTACCAGGTTGGTCAGAAACTAAAAAATTTACCCTTTCCGGTAAAAACACAACCAAAACCAACGAATTTCATACTGACAATAATTTATATTATAAAATAATATTAGCTATAGATAATAATACATTCTCAGAAGGAGCTTTAACATACAGCCTAGCTAAAGATAGTACATCATCAACTAATGGTAAAATGGCTGATGAAGCATCTGGAACAATTAATCAAAGTGGTAATCAAATAATTGGTTATGGTTATTTCTCAGAAACTTCAACATTTGTAGATCATATTTATAACTTAACAATCTCATTTCCAAGTACCGAATACGATCAATCTGCCGACAATGGTAAATCATTTGCCGCCCATGTAACTATTGGCGAAGGAAAACAAACAATTTCTGAATATATTTCTAAATTAGACTTAACATACAATGGATTAGAAATAGACGATACAACCAATAAAAACTTAAGATATGTAGGAGCATCACCAAAGAACTATCTAAAATTTAATAATGAAACATGGCGAATAATCGGAGTATTTAATAATATAACAACAATAGATAAACTAGGAAATGAAAAAACAGAATCTTTAGTAAAAATAGTAAGAAATGATTCACTAGGAAATTATTCATGGGATAGTTCAAAATCATCAACAAATAGTGGATATGGTGTTAATGAATGGAGTCAAGCCGATTTAATGTATGAATTAAACTGTGATGGAAAATCTACAAAATATTGTCGCGAAGATATAACAGAAGGTTATTTATCAAATCTAACAAATGGAACAACTTATTGGTACAATGGAGAAAATAATGCTAAAAATGGACCATATGATTATAGTAAAAATATAAAAAGTGATTCAATAGACAAAATAGCAACCGTAAGATGGAACACAAGTAGAACAACATTAGGAGCAAGTGCACTAGATTCATATAATCAAGAAAGAAGTACAACACTAATAAATACACCAAGTGATAATGTTCCAAGAAACAACACATGGGATGGAAAAATAGCTCTAATATATCCAAGTGATTATGGCTATGCCTCAACGGATACAACATGTAGAAACGGGACGAACTCAACAACAAACGGAGTAGATAATTGTCAAAATGAAAACTGGTTATTTAACAGTGCAAGTCAACAGACATTGGCTCCTACTTCTGGCAATGCGCTTACTGTGTTACAAGCTGTTTCGAGTGGGTTTGTCGGCTCCGGCTTTGCGTACTATACTGCAGGTGTGCGTCCGGCCCTTTTCTTAAAATCTGATGTCGTGATAGCTGGAGGAACAGGCGAAAGTATAGAAAATGCATATACACTTAAGTGATATATAGCGAAGCGAAGCGAGCGTAGGCAGGTAGGGACCTGTCACGCGACAAAAAAATTTCACATCTTTATTGTAGATGTGAAATTTTTTGAGTTTTTTCCTTTTCTTCCTTTGACAATTACACTGAAAATACACCACTTTTCAGTGTAATTGTCAAATAATTAGTAGTTTCAGTCAAAATAAAATTATAGTTTAAAAAAATAAATAAAGGAAACATAGTTAAAATCTAGTTTTAAATAATTTTTTTAGGAAAACCAACAGGCTATGATATGATTATGATAGTAGATTGGAATGATATTAATGGCAAAACCAAAGAAAAAATATTATAAGTTTTAAATTATTGGATGTTATCATGTGTGTAATAATTGCTTCTTTTGCCGATAACGACACATGGGAAGAAATTCAAGAATTTATTGAAGAAAACTACAAATGGTTTAAAAGTTTTTTACAAATGATTGGTAATGCTCCTAATTTTATATACTGTCTAATTGATGTAAAAATGACTAGTTATTTTTAATAAATCTTGTAAATAAAATTATTAATATTTAAAATTTAAATAGAGGAGTGTATGAGATGAATGATAAAAAATACAAAATTATTCTAGTTGTATTAGTGTTATTTTTATTAATATTAATTGGATTATTAATTTATACAACAAAGAAAAATAATAATTCAAATAGTACAACAACATCAGCCACTACAACTACCACCACTAAAAATCTTGCTACGAACTTTAATATGTTTCCACTAAATGATGATAGTGATGTCATACATTTAAGTGTAGGTGATTTGTATGAAGCCGATGTTGATACAGAAACCAACTTTAAAAATATAAATTTAAAAAAAGGTAATTTAAATTATTCTGCTAGTTGCAAAGAGTTTAGTGAAATAAATGGCTGCACGCAAGTAGAATTCAATATTAACAATACATTAATAACTGTTCCAGAAGAAACAACCGATGGTGGTTTATATTTAATGATTAAAAATAATAATATAGTTTTAGTACGTTTTGCAGGTACATGTGCATACATAGAAATTTATAGGAATTCAAAGTTAGCCTATACTGTTGACCACATTAGCACATATAATAGCACATTACTAAATTATTTAAAAAGTAAAAAAGAAAACGTTGATGAGGATGATACTATAAAATATACTAGCAATAAATTACATTATTTAATTGATACTATCGATGGATATACCATTTTAAAAACAATTGATTTAACCAAAGAAACAATTAAAGAAGAAGCAGTTGCAAAAGTAAAGGATAACCAAAAAATAGATCTAAATTGTTATAATAATTCTAGTCGCTAAGTATAAACCAAATATTCACTTGAAAAACCCCCATATTTATGGTAAATTATTAACTGACAAGGAGAAATATATGGAAACAGCGTTATTAATTATATCAATATTACTTATCGCAATTGTCTTATTACAAAGTAATAAAGCATCAGATGCTAGTCAAATAATTACAGGTGGAAATAGTGAGTTATTTTCTAATCAAAAAGAAAGAGGAGCTGAACTTCTAATTAGTCGAATCACATTCGTACTAGGAATGGCCTTCTTTATCCTATCATTTGTAATATACATGATATAATTATTAAGGGTACCTATTTGAAAGGTACTCTTTTATTATTGCTAAATTTATGATATATTTATAAAGAATAAATAGGAGAAACAATTATGAAAGAAGAAATAATTAAAAAATTAAAAAGTAAATATGATGCGTTAAGTTTATTAGAAATTAATGATCTATTAGGTTTAGAAGGTCCTGAAGAATTAAAAGAATTAGAGCTTACCCTCGAAGAATTAGTTAAAGAATACGTTATTTATAAAACTAAAAAAGATAAATATATTTTATATGATAATAATCCCGGAGTTAAAGTAGGTAAAATAAGCATTAATAAAATGGGAAATGGTTTTCTTCTATTAGAAGGTGACGATTTATACATTAATTACCATAATTTAAATAACGCTGTTGATGGAGATACCGTCTTAGTTGAAGTTATACTTTATAATGGTAAAAAAGAAGGCAAAGTAATTCGCGTCTTAGAACGTGATACTAAAAATATTATTGGAACAATTATTTTCAAAAAGAATAAACCTTTCTTAGAACTAGATGAAAAAAAGAAAAAATTAACTATTGAAATAGATCCTAATACTTTATCAGGATGTGTTGAAGGAACTAAAGTTGTTGTTAATTTAGTAAAAGAAACTAAAAAGAATTATTACATTGGTAAAATAGTTAAAGTACTAGGTCATAAAGATGATCCAGGTGTCGATATTGCATCCATTGCTTATAAATATAAAATATATGAAGAATTTTCTAAAGAAGCCATGGATATGGCTAATAGCTTGCCAACTGAAGTAGAACCAAAGGATTTAGTAGGTCGTAAAGATTTAACTAATGAAATGATTTTTACAATTGATGGTGATGATACTAAAGATATTGATGATGCCATAAGTTTCAGTAAGCATGATGGAATTTACACTTTAGGAGTTCATATTGCCGATGTATCATACTATGTAACTAAAGATAGTCCTTTAGATAAAGATGCCTTTACAAGAGGAACAAGTTCATATTTAGCGTACTCAGTTATACCAATGCTACCTCACGTATTATCAAACGGAATATGTTCATTAAATGAAGGAGTAGTACGTCTTACTCAGTCTTGTGTAATGGATATTGATTCTAATGGTAACATTATTAAATATGATATATTCCCATCATATATTAAATCAAGTAAAAAAATGACCTATAAAAAAGTTAATGATATTTTAATGAGAGATATAGTTGATCCCGAATATGTTAAATTTGCTGATACTTTAAAAGGAATGAATGAACTAGCCCATATTCTAAGAAAACATAAAGAAAAAAGAGGCTACATCGACTTTGATTTAGATGAACCTAAAATAATATGTGATAAAGATGGAAAATGTATTGATGTTGTAGTTTATGATCGTGAAGATGGTGAAAAATTAATCGAAGACTTCATGATTGCTGCTAACGAAACAGTTGCAACTCATATTTATAACATGGATTTACCATTTATCTATCGTGTCCATGGTGAACCTAAAAAAGAAAAAATAGATTCATTCATTCATCTAGTTAGTTCTATGGGATACAAATTAGTTGGTAAATTTAATGACATTAAACCAATTACTATGCAAAAAATCTTAAATCAATTAAAAGATGTTCCTGAAATAGATACTTTATCTAATATCTTATTAAGAAGCATGCAAAAAGCTGTTTATCAAAAAGATAATATTGGACACTTTGGCCTAGGAAGCACGTGTTATACCCACTTTACTAGTCCAATAAGAAGATATCCTGATTTAATGGTTCATCGTTTATTAAGAGAATACCTATATAATGGCAATATCAACAATCAAGTTATCAACTACTGGGAATCAAATTTAGATTATATCGCTAATAATTGTAGTTTACGTGAACAAGCAGCTGTTGAAGCTGAACGTGAAGTTGATGACATGAAAGAAGCAGAATACATGGAAAGTCATATTGGAGAAATATTTGAAGGCCAAATTAGTGGTGTAACAAGTTTTGGTATGTTTGTAGAACTTCCAAATATGATTGAAGGATTAGTTCATACTAACACCTTAGAAGGAGATTATTTTAATTACATACCTGAATTATTTGCCCTAGTTGGTCAAAATACTAAAAAAACCTATAGACTTGGCGATAAAGTTAGAGTAAAATGTATTGCAGCAAGCAAAGAAGCCAAAACAATTGACTTCATAATACTGGATGGTGACAAAAAGAAAAATGAAAAACAAAAAAGCGTACTTTGATTATTATATTGAAAAAGAAATAGAAGCAGGTATCGTATTAACTGGTACAGAAATAAAATCAGTTCGTAATGGCTCTGCTAACTTAAAAGATTCATATGCCAAAATTAAAAAAGATGAAATCTATATTATTAACATGTTTATAGCTAAATATGATAATGGTTCATATAATAATCAAGATGAAAGAAGAACTAGAAAACTTCTTTTACATAAAAAAGAAATTAAAAGATTAGAAGAATATTCTAATAAAGAAGGCTATACCTTAGTACCTTTAGAACTATACTTTAAAAATAATAAAGCCAAAATTAAATTAGGTGTTGCTAAAGGTAAACATAACTATGATAAAAGACAAGCAATTAAAGAAAGAGAATTATTAAGAGAAGCTAAAAACATTAATAATTACTAACTAAAATTAGCCTGTATATGGTCAAAGTTGACAAATTGATAGTTTTATGCTAAAATATACGCCATATCAAGCAGAAAATCTCAAAATATTACACTTTGTGACTGCAAAAGGGGGAAATTGATATGGAAAAAGTAACGAAAAGTTATGTTGAAAAAATTTATAGAGGGATACTATTTAGTGAACCTTCAATCTCAGAAGTAGAAGAAAGAGATCCAATGCAAGTAGCAAATGATGGAAAAATGCAAGGATTCCGTTTTTACGACAAAGAGTTTGTTGTAGATGGTGATAAAAGTTATGATGGAGATAAGTCAAACTTCTCAAATTGGATTTATTTTGGAAAAAGAATGAGTTTAGAAGAAGTAAAAGCACAATATGGAAACGATTCAAGGTATAGCATATTAATCAGTAATATGGAAAATAACAATTACCAATATGTATGCCATACACAAGCAGGTTCTTTCTTACCAATGGAAGAAGGAGATATGACCTTTGATGAACTTGTAGCTGCTAAAGAACAAGACAAAGAAGCACAAGCGAAAGTAATGTTTGACAAATTAAGAGAACATATTGGTGAAGATGTATCATACACAGGTTGGTGGTATGGTGTTAAACAAGAAGAAACAGCAGAATTAAGAAATATAACTGATTTCATAAATGTAGAAATTGGTTATAGTGGTTTTCCATTTGTTGGTTATGGTGCAGCAATTTCAAGTATAACATCAAAAGATGGTGAAGTATTATATTCAAACCCAAATATTGAATATGGATATGATAGAAGAGCAGCTGAAGATGTATTTGCATCAAAAAGATTAATATTTGGAGATAGAATCGTAGATGCAGAAGTTGCAGAAAAAGAAAAACAAGATAGAGAATGGGCTGAATATAAAGAAAAAAGTGATCTTGAAGCAAAGAAAATGAAATATACACTTATGAGAGAAGGATTAACTTTAGTTAAACCAGAAACAGCAGAAGAGTGGATGCAATTTGCTGATAATAATACAAATGATGGATATTCTGTATTTGTAGTAAAAGCAGTTATTTCTATGATGAAAAAATTTGAAGAAGGTATTTCATTTGAAGAAGCAGAAAAACAAGTATATAATGAAGAACTTGGATTAAGTGGATTTATGGCAGGAGCAACAGCAAACGCTTTATCACACTTTGCTAAAAATGGAGATGCTTACAGAGTTCATTGGAATAAACAATATGGCGTAGAAGACGCTGAAGAAAAAGGTACAGTAAATCCTGCAATTTTAAGCACAAAGAAAAAGTAGTTTTGAGCTACTTTTTTTCTTGTTCATAAAGTAATCTACTTTATGAAGTAATTACCTTCGAAATAGTAATTGACAAACAATCAAATAAAAATTATAATGTAACTTATAAAGCAATTGATGAAGACGATAAATAATTATTTTTTAAAGAGAAATTGTATTTTGGTGTGAGCAATGAAAAAATAATATTTATAGATCACTTCTGATGCGATTTAGGGATAAGCTAAATACGTTAACTGCGTTAAAGTTTAAAGTGTATGAATACGTTCATAAAATAGGATGGTACCACGGATAGATTCGTTCCTATATTATGGACGTTTTTTATTTAGGAGGGAGATTTAAAATGAAAAACTTTAAAGAATTAGACAAAAGAAAAGTTGAAGAAGTAGAAGAAAGTATCTTACAAGGATGGAAAAAAGAAGATATTTTAAATGAAACAATTGAAAACCGTAAAAATGGTAAAACATGGGTATTCTATGATGGACCTATTTATGCTAATGCTAAACCAGGAATTCACCATGTACTTGCTAAAACTATCAAAGATTCATTTTGTAAATATCATACAATGAAAGGTGAAAGAGTATTAAGAAAAATTGGCCTTGATACTCATGGACTTCCAATTGAAGTAAATGTTGAAAAGAAATTAGGTTTTAAAACTAAAGCCGATATCGAAGCATTTGGTGTTGAAAACTTCTGCCGTGAATGTAATAAAGCAACTGCCTTAAATATTGATGAAATAAATGCCGTTACAGATAAAATGGGACAATTTATTGATTGCAAACATCCATATGTAACTTGTACAAATGAATACATTGAATCTGAATGGTGGATAATTAAAGAAATGGATAAAAAAGGATTATTATATCATGGAAATAAAGTCTTATGGTATTGTCCTAGATGTGGAACAGAATTATCTCAAAATGAAGTATCTCAAGGCTATGAAGAAACAAGTGTAAACACAGTAATTGTTCCTTTAAAAAGAGTAGATGCCGATGAATATTTCCTAGCATGGACAACAACACCTTGGACTTTACTAGCAAACGTTGCAATCTGTGTTAATCCAAATTTAACATATGTAAAAGTTTTATCTCAAGGATATAAATTTATTCTAGCAGAATCACTAGCAAATAAGGTATTAGGTGATGATTATGAAGTTTTAGAAACATATAAAGGATCAGAGTTAGTAGGAATTAAATATGAACAATTAATGCCATTCGTTAAAGTAGAAGGAAAATGTCATGAAGTAATTGCCGATGATTATGTAACAGCTGAAGATGGTACTGGTGTTGTTCATATAGCTCCAGCCTATGGTGAAGATGATAACCGTGTTTGTCGTGAAAATGGTATTGGTTTTGTAAACCCTGTTGGTTTAGACGGATGTTATACCGAAGGTCCTTGGAAAGGAACACTAGTAACTGATCCAAATCTAGAAATTGAAATAATTAAATGGTTAAAAGAAAATGATAAATTATTTAAAAAGATTAAAATAACTCATGACTATCCTCATTGTTGGAGATGTCATTCACCACTTATTTGTTATCCAAAACCAGCTTGGTATATTAAAACAACAGCATATAAAGATAAAATTATTGAAGAAAACAAAAAGATTAATTGGTATCCTGACTATGTTGGAACAAAACGTTTTGCAAACTGGCTTGAAAATATGATTGACTGGGGAATTTCAAGAAATAGATATTGGGGTTGTCCACTTCCAGTATGGACTTGTTCTTGTGGCCATAAACACGTTATCGGTTCATTAGATGAATTACAAAGCTTAGTAATAGAAGACGTAGATGTAAGAAAAATCGAATTACATCGCCCTTACGTAGATGATTTACATATTAAATGTCCTGAGTGTGGTAAAACAATGGAAAGAGTTAAAGATGTCTTAGACGTTTGGTTTGATTCAGGATCTATGCCATATGCTCAATTCCATTATCCATTTGAAAACAAAGAATTATTTGAAAATCAATTTCCAGCTGATTTTATCGCTGAAGGACTTGACCAAACTCGTGGATGGTTCTATGTGCTTCTTGTAATATCAACAATTATTTCTGGTAAATCAAGCTTTAAAAACGTAGTTGTAAACGACATGGTACTTGATGGATTTGGTAAAAAAATGAGTAAATCAACCGGAAATGTAGTTGATCCAATTAAAGAACTTTCTGAATATGGAGCTGATATTGTAAGATGGTACATGTTATCTGCATCCCCAGTATGGACTCCTTTAAAATATGATTCAAAAGGTTGTAAAGAAGTACACTCAAAATTCTTTAATCCATTTAAAAATACTTATACATTCTTCCAAACATATGCAAATATTGATGGAATTGATACCGACACATGCTTTGTTGAATATAAAGATCGTGAAGAAATAGATAAATGGCTATTATCAAAATATAATAAACTTGTTAAAAACGTTACAGATGCATATGAAGCTTATGATTTAAATCAAGTAGTTAAACAAGTTACCTCATTTGTATCAGATGATTTATCAAATTGGTATATTAGAAGAAATAGAAATAGATTCTGGAGTAGTGAATTAGACAATTCTAAAAAAGCTGTATACATTACCACTTACGAAGTACTAACTGGTTTATGTAAATTATGTGCTCCAATTATTCCTTATGTAACAGAAGAAATATATAGAAACCTAACAGGCGAAAAATCTGTTCATTTAAGTGATTTCCCTAAATACGATGAATCATTAATTAATGAAGAAATAGAAGTTAAAATGGATTTAGTTAGAGACCTAATCTCAACCGGAAGATTCGTTCGTGAAGAAACAAAAATAAAAGTACGTCAACCAATAAGTGAAGCCTTAATTGATGGAAAATATGAAAATATATTAGGAGATTTAGTAAGTTTAATTAATGAAGAACTAAATGTTAAAAAAGTAACATTTGTAGATGACCTATCTAAATATATGAATTTTACAATTAAACCTAACTTTAAAGTATGTGGCTCAATGTTTGGACCAAAAATGGGATTATATAGTGAAGCATTAAAAAATCTAAGTATTGAAGATGAAGAAGCCTTACTTAAAGAAGAGACTATCACAATAGATTTTGATGGCGAAAGACTTGATATAACTCCTAACATGGTAGATGTAAGAATAGAAGCCAAAGATGGATTTAATGTAGGTATGGAAAATAATAAATTTATTATCTTAAATACTGAATTAACTCGTGAACTTTTACTTGAAGGACTTGCTCGTGAATTTGTATCTAAAGTACAAAATTTAAGAAAAACAAGTGGTTTAAATATTGAAGATAGAATTAAACTATATTATCATGGAGATAATGAAGTTAACGATGCCTTAACAATGTTTAAAGATTATGTAAAAGAAGAAACATTAGCAACAACCTATGAAGAAAAAGAAGTAGGCGAGGCAATCGAAATTAATGGACATAATGTAACTATTTTAATAGAAAAGAGTGAATAATTCTTTTCTATTTTCTTTTTCGACAAATTATTCTTAATTTATATTATATTCTATAAGTGTGATAGGAAAGGAATAGATTTATGATTGGAAAAGTAAAATGGTTTAATAATAACCTAGGATATGGATTTATTGAATGTAAAGGATTAAGTGATATATTTATTCACTATTCTAATATTCAAATGAAAGGTTATAAAACTTTAAAGGAAGGTGATACCGTAAATTTTAAACTTATTGAAACATCTAAGGGATTACAAGCAGAAAATGTAAGTTTAGCGTTAACTGTAAATGTATAAAATATTATAATTTAGCACTTGATATAAAAAGTGCTTTTTTAAAATACAAAATATTTTACTTTACATCAACTCATCTATCAAAAGTAGTTTTTTAAACATATTTATGGTAAAATGTAAATAGGGAGAGTGATAAATAATATGGAAATTAATATTAGAGGAGATAAGTTAAAAGTTACCGATGCAATCAGAAATCATATTACTGAAAAATTAGGTAAACTTGATAAATACTTTGGTGCAGATGCTCACATAAGATGCAGTGTTGTTATCAAAGTTAAAGATAAAGACCAAATTATCGAAGTAACTATTCCGACTGACAAATTTACATTAAGAGCAGAAGAAAAACATGCTGATCTATATGCTGCAACTGATTTAGTTGTTGATAAATTAGAAGGTCAAATAAGAAAACATAAAGCAAAATTAAAAAAATATAAAACATTTGCCCCAGTTATTAATGATACAACTGACATAGTTGATGAACCAGAAGAAAAGATTGTAAAAAGAAAAATTTTAGAAATTAAACCAATGGACGAAGAAGAAGCTATTTTACAAATGGAACTAATTGATCATGATTTCTTTGTATTTAACAATGTTAATGAAGGATGTATCTCTGTTTTATATAAAAGAAAAGATGGAAATTACGGAATAATTGATACAAAATAAAAATGTAGAATTTAACCTCTACATTTTTTATTATAATTTATATTTTTTTAATTAGCACTTTATTTGTAGTATAATTTCTATCTTTAGGTATATCGTATTTTTTGATTAAATTTACTTTATCATTATTATTATAAAATAATGAGTAATTACTTCTGTCTCTAACTAATTGTTCATAATCTTCGACAATGTAATATCCTAATTTTTCAACAGACATACCATATTTTCTAGCTGTATTACTATATTCATCCTCAATTAATAAAGCTTCCTCTTTAAGTTTATTTAATTCTTCTAATATACATTCAATATTCATATTTTTAGATTCTATTTGATTATTTAATCTATTCATTATTCTTTTAATATCGTTAAGATCATATACTCTTAATAAAATAGCTAAAACATCCAATAATGCTCCAAGCACAGCTCCACCAATTGTAAATGGAATAATATATTTAGTACTAATTCTACTGTCAGATTTATCTTGATATGTTTCTATAACTAGTGTACTTTTATCAGTTGTATTTTCTCCGATCTTTAGTGTATCAGTAGCTTCAGTATATTGATATTTGAATTTAATATTACTATCAACTTTCCTATTTGTATCATGAATACCTTCTTGAGAATCTCCTGCAGTAGCAATAAAAGGAGTATTAGAAGAACTAACATAATCATATGCTTTAACATTTCTAACATATCCTTCACCAACTGGATTTTTTCTCCAGGGATCACAAACTAATACAGTAGCAGCATAAGTAGTTACTTTATCATCATATTCAGAACTAATATCACCAATCACATTACCAGTATTTAAATCAACAGTTCTCGTAATTGTTTTATATTCAGTGATTTTATCAGATTTAGCCTTACCAATTAAACCGCCAGCGCTAATTGTTATAATTGGAACTAATACAATTGAACAAGCTTTAGAAATAAGCAATGCTTTATTAATTTTTAAATTTTTAATTAATCCTTTATTATTTTTAAGTTCTTCTTCTAAAGCATTTCTTTTTGTGATTAATCTATTATTTTTCTTGTTAACTTCAAGTATAGCAGCTCTTTTTCTTTCTTGATATTCTGAATTAGTTTCACCAATAGTTTTAAGAGATACCTTCTTTATAACATCTAAAGTTAAATAGTCATATCCCAATCCCTCGGTGGTAATTCCTTTTAAATCTTCATCAATAAGATCTTCTTGTGATAATTTATTTAAATCTCTAGCTAATAATCTAGCAATATTCTCTTTAATACTGCTATTATTTAATTTCATAATATAATTAAAAATATCATTTCTTTCAAATATCTCTTCATGTAATATTACATTATAAATAACTTGATAAGCATTTTTAACTACTTCTTTTTCTTGATCGTTAAGATTGTTTCGTAAATTATTTATAGTAGAAACTAACCTTAAAGTTTGGTCTATTACATCACCAATATTATCACTACTAATATTTTTAACTTCAATATTAATTTTAGACATTAATAAATGAATTTCATATAATGGCATTAATTCATTTTCAATCTTTTTCTGTAGATCATCTAATCTCTTTATATAATTATCATAAATAAAGCTTTCATAATCAAGTTGCATTCCTTCATATAACATCTTATTAGAAAAACTAGAATCATTACTTGCATCATTAATAATTTTATCTAATTCTTTTTTGTATTCAGAAATATCAAATAATTGATTAATTTTATTAAATATTCCTTCTATATTTTTAACCATTGCATCATATTTTTGATATCCTCTAGTTAAATCAACATCATTAAATTTACTCATCGTTATCCCCCTAACAAATGTGTAATTATTTTAGCATAAAATGACAAAAAAGTCAAATCACTTGTTCGCATTTTTGATTGACAAAATCAAGCAAAAATGGTAATATAAAGCACATTAAAGGAGATATTAGATGAATAAATCACAATTATCAAAATTAATGGCATATTTATTGTCAATAAGTATATTAGCAAGTGGATGTGGAAAGAAATCAGAATGTGAAATTCCTACAAGACATGTTCATAAATATACTAAAGGTTTTTCTGATGGTACGACAATTACTAAGTATTTAGACAGTGAATATTTAAATCATTTTGGTTACAACTGGAACGAAGATTATATAGTTATAAACAAAGTTGATGAAAAAATGTATGACAAATTATCAAATTTATTTTTAGGAATAGATAACTGGGAATATTTGTATAATGTTATGGCTAAACAAGAAGATTACTTAATGTTCTATTATGAATATACAACTATTGAAACATATACAACAACTGATGGAGATGGCAATATAACTTATCATACAAGAACTGTTCATCACGATGGTTGGCATTCTAATCCATATGATTCAGATAATACTGGAAAAACAAGATTATATCATCATAGATTTTTTGGCTATCGTTTAGTTTATAAAAATGGTAAACGAAAATTAGAAAAAAGTCCTGCCGTTGATGATATTAGAGAAATAATAAATGAGTATCAGTATTTTCCAGAAGATTGTGTAACTGAAGTATATGAAACATTTAAGTTTAATAAATCAGAATTACCATATTTAACTCCATCAGATTTTGATACATTTAATGGTCCTGATTTATCAAATAAATCAATTGAATTAGAAAATAATAAAGTTAAATCATTAAAACAATAGAGAAACACATTTATCGTGTGTTTTTTCTTTTACTTTAATTTACACTGTCAAATTTCCATGATATAATAGTAACTTGAGAGGGTGATATAAATGGGTTTATTAAAAAAACTTGTTGATACTGAATATAAAGAATTAAAAAGATTTAATAAAATAGCTGATGAAATAGAAGCATTAGACGAAAAATACTCAAAAATGAGTGACGAAGAATTAAAAGGCAAAACTGCTGAATTTAGAGAAAGACTAGCAAAAGGTGAAACTTTAGAAGATATTAAAGTAGAGGCATTTGCAACTGCAAGAGAAGCAGCATATCGTATGATTGGTGAAAAACCATATCGTGTTCAATTAATTGGTGGTTTAGCAATTCATTATGGAAATATTGCTGAAATGAAAACAGGTGAAGGAAAAACCTTAACAACTATTTTACCAGCTTACTTAAACGCATTACCTGGTAAAGGTGTTCATGTTGTAACTGTTAATGAATACTTAAGTGACAGAAACGCTAAATGGATGGGACCTATTTATGATTTTTTAGGAATAACAGTAGGAGTTAACTTAAGAGAACTTACTCCAAGTCAAAAAAGAGATGTTTATAACTGTGATATAACATATTCAACAAATAATGAAATTGGTTTTGACTACTTAAGAGATAACATGGTAACCAAAAAAGAAGATCGTACCCAAAGAGGCCTAAACTACTGTATTATCGATGAAGTCGATTCAATTCTTATTGATGAAGCAAGAACGCCTCTAATTATTTCTGGTGGTAAAATGAATTCTGCTAATCTATATATGGATGCAGATCGTGCTGTTAAAAGATTGATTGCCGAAGAAGATTACATTATTGATGAAAAAGCAAAATCTGTTATTTTAACTGAAAAAGGAAGCATTAAAGTTCAAACATACTTTAAACTTGCTAATTTATATGATGCTGAAAATACTGCCTTAGTTCATCACATCAACCAAGCCTTAAAAGCTAACTTTGGTATGAAAAAAGATGTTGACTATGTTGTTGATGATGAAGGAAACGTTGTAATTGTCGACCAATTTACAGGTAGACTTATGCATGGACGTCAATTTAGTGAAGGATTACACCAAGCAATTGAAGCTAAAGAAGGCGTTAAAATAAATGAAGAAACAAGGACTTTAGCAACAATCACATTCCAAAATTTATTTAGAATGTATAATAAAATATCAGGTATGACTGGTACTGCTAAAACAGAAGAAGAAGAATTTAGAGATATTTATAACATGTATGTTATTGAAATACCTACTAACAAACCTTGCATTAGAGAAGATATGGCTGATATGATGTTTGCAACTGAAAAAGGTAAATATGACGCTATTGTTAAATTTATCGAAGAAGTTCATGCAACTGGAGAACCAATTCTAGTTGGTACAATTTCAGTTGAATCAAACGAAAGATTAAGTAAGATGCTTACTAAAGCAAAATTACCTCACGAAGTATTAAATGCTAAGAATCATTTAAGAGAAGCTGAAATAATTGCTAAAGCCGGTGAAAAAGGTGCTATCACAATTGCTACAAATATGGCAGGTCGTGGTACCGATATTAAACTAGGCGAAGGTGTTAAAGAATTAGGCGGTTTATGTGTATTAGGTACTGAAAGACACGAATCACGTCGTATCGATAATCAGTTAAGAGGACGTGCTGGTCGTCAAGGAGATCCAGGATATTCACAATTCTTTATCTCATTTGAAGATGAACTAATGAGAAGATTCGGTACTGATAAAATCAAAACAATGATTCAAAGTGTTGGTTATGATGAAACTCAACCGATTAGATCCAAAATGTTCTCAAAGAGTGTTGAAACAGCTCAGAAGAAAGTAGAAGGCAACAACTACGACATGCGTAAAACACTACTTGATTATGACAACATAGTTTCTGAACAAAGAAAAATAATCTATGAAAAGAGAAATGAAATTTTAGATACAGATGATATTCATTCATTAATAATTGAAATATTTAAAGATTATGTTTTTGAATTTGTTGATAGTCACATAGCTCCAGAAGGATACTTAACAGAAAACGATTTAAAAGCAATTGAAAATAACTTTAATACAATATTAAAAAATCAAAAATTAGATTTATCAAATTATAAAGATAAAAAAGAACAAGAAACAATTGATTATGTAACTGAAATTGTTATTAAAGATTATGAAGAAAAAATTAAAGATGTACCTAAAGAAATGTTAGAAGACTTTGAAAGATATATTGCCTTAAGAGTTATTGATGATGCTTGGGTTGAACATATCAATTCAATGGAACATTTAAAAGAAGGAATTGGATTAAGAGGTTATGCTCAAACTAATCCATTACAAGCTTATGCTTTAGAAGGTTATGACATCTTTGATAAGATGCAAGATAATATTGATGCTAACATAGTTAATTTCTTACTAAAATTAAACGTTAATATTAACCGTAAACCAGTTCAAAAAGGTATTGCCAATGATGGTAAAGAAACCTTAAAAAAAGAACCCGCTACTAATAAAAAGAAGAAAATAGGTCGTAACGATTTGTGTCCTTGTGGATCCGGAAAGAAGTATAAAAACTGTCACGGAAGATAATAAAAATATTACAAAAGCCCAGTAATCATGGGCTTTTTTCATATTCCAAAACCTTCAGAAAATTTTTTAGATACCCAAAAATTAGGTAAAAATACAAAATTTTTGCATTGCTAAAAATCACAGTATTTCCTTTATTTATAAGGATTTACAAAGATTTTACTTTCAAAAAAAGATGAAAGTGTTCAATGCCAAAATGACATTGGTAAGCGAGTTTAAAACATATAATATTAAATAAAAATAAAGAATAATATGGTAAAATGTTTATAGGAGAGTTTTATGGAAATAGGACAATTAAAACAAATATTAATACAATCTTGGAATTTGGAAACATGCTCACCAGGATTAAGAGATAAATGGAATGAAGAAAATCCATCAATAGGACAATGTGCAATTACAGCTCTAATAGTAAATGATTTCTTTGGCGGAAAAATTGTGAGATGCATGGCATCATCCGGAAGTCATTACTACAATATAATAGATGATGAACTTGTTGATTTAACAGTAGAACAATTTTTAGGAGAAATTCCTCAATATGAAAATGGTGAAGAGAGAACAAGAGAATATTTGTTAAGTAACAAAGATACAAAAAATAGGTATGAGAAATTACTTTATAATTTAAAACAGTCAATTAGACAGTTTCAAGGCAAACAGTTCAAATTAATTGATTGCAATGGACAAGAGTATTTGAGTAATACCCCAGGAACATTAGCTGGCAATAGAAAATTAAAAATATATGGAAGACTTGACTGCCAATCAGCCAAAAGATGGATTGAAAAAGGTTATTATATTTCAAATAGAGTTTTTTTTCAAAATGAGGGTATAGCAATTGCTGCCGGATATCGTCCATGTGCAAAATGTATGCCTGATAAATATAAAGAGTGGAAAAATGACCAAATAAGAAAAAAATAGATTTCAAATGTGTGCTGATCAAAGAACACAATTTATGTCAGAAGAAGTTTCACAAGAATTTAGAGATCTTTTACAATTATGTAGTAACCAACTTTATCTTGATGAAGATGGAATGGTAAAACAGAAGAAGAAAAAGTTATAAAAATTGCAATACAAAAAATATTCGAAAAATACTAATTTTTGAATTTTAGATACTTTTTTAGATACGTTCTGCTAGGTTTGCCGAATGCTACGGAGTGCTCACAAGTGCAACCAAATGCCGAATTAGCGAGCAAAGTGCTCCAAAAAGCTGCCAAAATACCTAATACAAAAGGCCTTGTGGCTCGGGAAAAAAATATAAGAATTGTTGTGGGAAGTAGTATAAAATAAGAGAAAACTTATAATTATAAAAAATTATAAATTGGTTCGAGTTTTATAACTTGTCCACAAAATATTAAAAATATGTAGTAAAATAGAGGTGTGAACAATGATTATATTTGTTGACGCCTTTTAAAATCTAAATAGAAAGGAAAAAAATATTGAAAAAAGATTTAGTAACAGCAGAAATAATAGTTAAAGAAAATAAGGTGGGAATACTAAGAGTTGGAAATGTTAATTACATTTCTTTAACTGATTTAGCAAAGTATCAAAATTCAAGTGATCCATCTTTTACAGTTAAAAACTGGTTAAGAAGAATAAATACTATTGATTATATTGGACTATGGGAAGAAATTCATAATCAAGATTTTAATTTGGTCGAATTCGACCAAATTAAAACTGAATACGGTAGAAACTCATTTGCAATGTCACCAACACAATGGGTAAAAAGAACTAAAGCAATAGGAATAATTTCAAAAGGTGGGAGATATAGTATTGGAACATATGCCCATCCAGATATTGCATTTGAATTTGCAAGTTGGCTATCTCCGGAGTTTAAATTATATTTAATAACTGAATTTGAAAGATTAAAAACTAATGAAGCATATCAAGAAAAAATAGATTGGCAAGCAAATAGAATTTTATCTAAATTAAACTATGTGGTTCACACTGATGCAGTAAAAACCTATATTGTTCCAACACTTACAGAAGCGCAAAAGAAATTTGTTTATGCTGAAGAAGCGGATGTTTTAAATGTTGCTTTATTTGGGATGACAGCAAAAGAATGGAGAGAAAGAAATCCAAAACTTGCTGAAAATGGAAATATAAGAGATTATACTGATTTGCTTCATTTAGTGATATTAAACAATCTGCAAAACACAAATGCAGAACTAATTGAAGAAAAAATACCACAAGGTGAAAGATTAGTAAGACTTAATCATTCAGCAAGAAGACAAATGAAAGTATTAAAAGATAATAAAAATATAAAAGATTTAGAGTTATTACAAAAACAAGTTAATGAAGAAAATAATTTAATAACTAATTAAAAAAGTATCAGCAATATTAGAACAATTTTTTGAACCATCGTTAAAACAAATATCAATATTAATCGATAGTGGAATAATATCATGGGATAGTGCTATCGAACCAATAAGTTTAAATGATATAAATAAGGATATTAAGGATTTTAAACACCTTATATATGAAAGTTGGGAAAAATTATATGTATATAAACATATTAAATATGATTTGATTATGAGTTTTATAATTCAAATATATTTATTTGCCGAAAAGGAAATAGCAATGTTTTTAAACCAAAAATACAAAAGTGAAAATTTAAACACAATGTTTTCATGTATAAATGTGATTGAAAAAGAAGGAAAATACATAGACAAAGAAATTAAAACTAAAATAGATATGTACAGAAACATTATCAATGTTTATAAACATGGAAAAGGTAAAAGCTTTGATGAGGTAAAAGAGAAAAATTGTTATGTTTTAAATTCTTGTTATGACTCAAACTATTTATCATTTGTATTTAATTTAAAATTTGTTTCATTTGAAGAACTATATAATATTCTAATTAATTTTATTAATGAGTTGTAATTAATATTTAATCTAATTATATGTTTGATGATATATCAAATTATGATATAATATCATTGTGAACGGATGTGGACAATGTCCACAATATGTACACGTTAGAGAAATACTTATAGTACAGGTAATATCATAAATACAAATAATATAGATGTTACCTAGTCTGATAAACAAGGAAATACAAATAATACTATAAGTATAGATAGTATTGATAATATGGTAGCATCCACTACTTGTGGAAGCAATCTTAAGTATAAAAATTGTTGTGGTAAATAATAAAAAGCATTGAAAATATATGCTTTTTTCTATATATAATATGTTAAAAATGAAAGAAAAAGAATGTAAGCGCTTCTAGATAAATTATAATATTATCAATAAACAATAAAAAGTATCGATAGGTTTCATGGATGAGTTTTTTACTTATATAAAGTTATAACTTTAAAAAAATAAGGCGAGCATACAAGAAAACACACAAGAAAACATACAAGATAATTGACTTAACCGATTTAAAATAGTATAATATAATATATAAATGAGGTGACTTAAAATGAAAAAATATGAACCACCATTTACTATTACAAATATAATGTTAGATAGAATATCTTCAATTATGAAAAAAATAGGAAAACTTGATAATTACAAAGATTTAAATAAAATGCCAGTATTAAGAAGAAATAATAGAATCAAATCTATTCATTCTTCATTAGCTATTGAAGCAAACTCATTATCTATTAATCAAGTTAAAGACATCATTGATGGAAAAGTAGTAATTGGTCCTAAAAATGAAATACAAGAAGTCCAAAATGCATATAATGCATATTTAAAAATGAATGAAGTTAATCCATTCTCAATAGACGATTTAAAAAAAATTCATGGAATATTAACATATTTAATATTAGAAGACTCAGGTAACTTTAGAAATGGTGGAGAAGGTGTATTTGATGAAAATGGTAATTGCATATTCGTCTGTCCACCACCAGAACAAGTAGATATATTAATGAGTCAATTATTTAATTGGATGAAGACAAAAAAAGAAGAGATACATCCCTTAATATTATCTTCAATATTTCATTATGAATTTGTATTTATTCATCCATTTAAAGATGGAAATGGTAGAACAGCCCGATTATGGCAAAACGTTATACTTTTAAATTGGGAACCATTGTTTGAATATGTTCCCATAGAATCAGAGATTAAAAAATATCAAGAAGAATATTATAAGGTAATTCAAAAATGCAATACAAAGGGAGATTCTACTGAATTCATAGAATTTATGTTAAAAATGATTGATGAAGTATTAGATGGAATTATCATAGGAGTTAATAAACAAATTAATCATATTAGTACATATGTAAGGAAAATATTAGAGGTTATGGAACCAGGAGTAAATTATACTACTTCTGAACTAATGAAATTACTTAATTTAAAATCTCGTATTTCATTTAGAGAAAACTATTTAATACCAGCAATTGAAAACGGATTTGTTAAAATGACACTTCCAAATACTCCAACTAGTAAAAATCAAGCATATTACAAAGATTAGTATTAAATTTAAGTTAAAATTATATAAATAAAATGCTATTATGATTTAAAATATATAATAATATATACAATAATAGTGGTATAAATAGTCAATATGAAAACTAAAAGGTCAGGTGGGATTTATGTCTAAAGTATCTAATGCAATTACAATGCTAGAATTATTACAAACAGGTAAAAAGTATAGTATTAATGAACTTTCTAATAAACTTGAGGTATCAGAAAGAATGATTAGAGTTTACAAAGAAGATTTAGAAAAAGCAGGAATTTATATTGACACAATTATGGGGCCTTACGGAGGATATGTTTTGAATCAAAGAGTTCGTATGCCTATAAGAAAATTTAAATTAAAAGATGCTGAATTATTAAATACATACATTACTCAAGAAAAAGACGAAAAGAAAAAAGAAGAACTAATTATTTTGCAAGATAAAATTAAAGGTGTATATATAGGAAGTAAACAAGAAGAACAAGAATTAAATTTAAAAGATGAAAACGGAAAAAAATACAACTTATTAACAAGAGCAATTAAAGAAAAAAGAAAAGTTAAGATATTATATTATTCCTATGGCAAAGGCGAAAATGAAAGGATTATAGATCCCATCGAAATGTTCTTATTTCAAGAGGGATGGTATTGTGCTGCTTTTTGTGAAAAGAAACAAGATATAAGACATTTTGAATTAAAAAGAATAATAAAATATAAACTATTAAATGAAAAATATGAGTAGACGAAATATTACCTCCTTTTGAGTTATATTTAACTTGAAAGGAGATTTTTTATGGAAAATAAAGAATTTATAATGTATATTCTAAGCGACGAATATATAACATGGTTATCAAATTTTATAGAAAAATATAATGAATTTGATGACTGCTACTTTGTACATTATGGCAAAGAATATTTAAGTAGAAAGGATAAAAAATTTATTTATAATCTAAAATATTTATTTAAAGAACTAAATAAATATAGTATTAAAACGGGAATTATTAACAAAAATACATCTTGTTATATGTTAAGATATAATGAAAAACTATATAAGATTTATGACAATTCAGATTGCTATTGTTGTTGTATTGGTAAAATTAATAATACTATTCCAATTATAGATTACAAACAATTTAAAAAATACTATCAAAAAAACATGCAAAATAATTTTAAATTTTTAAAAGACAGAATAGTTGATTCATTATCTTATACCGATTTAGATTATATTAATAATGAATTATCAAAATTAAATGAACCAACTTTATTTAGTGGAGTTGGAGGATCAAATGTTGTCAGTGAATTTGGTTCAAAAGTAATTAATATTAAAAATAATATAGTTTCAATTAATAGTGAGCCAAGAAACTTTTTATATCAAAATAATATTCCATTTAAAAATGTTATTGCATGCAGTTATAGTGGAAATAATTATGGGGTTGAATTATCTTTTAGAAATTCACTAAAAAAATATTTACTATCTAACAATTCTTTTAATGATGATAACGTAACTTATTTAAAGTATAATACTAATATTCCTAAAGAAAATAGTTTTATATCTCTTGGAGCAACATTAATTCCTGTTAGTATTTTATTAAGTTACTACTTAAATAAAGATAATAATCTAATTTTAGATTGTATTGAAGAATTACCATTTAATTTTAAACCAACAAGTAATATTTATGAAATATTTAGTGGTTATGATACCAGTACTGCATCTAAGTATTTAGAATCAACAATGGTTGAATCAGGTATAGGAATACCAGTAGTACATGATAAATATTCTTATTGCCATGGAAGAAGTACCCTAGGTTATAACTATAATGCGACAGCCATCTATTATAATAGAAATACTGAATTTGATAAAATGATGTTAGAAGAATTAAAAAAATATTATAATTTAATAATCACGATAGATTCAAAGTTTAAAGATCAAATATTAGATGATTATCAAATGCTTATTCAAAGCATGTATTTATCCAAATATATAGCCGAAAAAAACTTAATAGATTTATCAAAAATTAATTATTCACCCATAGTTAAAAAATTATATAAATATAATAAACAAATTTAAATTTCAAAAATAAATTAATTGAAAAAATTATGTAATTATGGTGAGTTCAAAGAAAATTACACATATGGATAATGAAAAAATAAACCTAAAATCAAAAGAAATCAATAAATTTAATTAACTATCACCTAAGATAAAAAACTAGTAAATATCAAATTTATCATTTATAATGATAATAGAGGTGATACTAAAAATGAAAGGAACAATTATAGGAATATTAACCTTTGTTATCATATTTTTAATCGCATTTGGCATCATAAAACTTATATTTAAACCAATTAAAACTTCAACTGCATTATTATTAACGTTGCCAGCCATTTCTACTTGTGGAATTGCCCTATTAATTTATAAATTTTTTAGAAATGCATCATATGGAACAGGTGGAACATCTAATATTTATACAAGTAAAAACTATTCTGGAACTATGCCTACAAATTTTGAACTAAATGAAGCAGAAGAATTAAAGCCAAAGAAACCAGCAAGTAGTCATACAGATAATTTTGGAAAAACAACATACTATGATGAACAAGGAAATTATATGGGAGAAGGATTTACCAATGCTTTTGGAGAAACAACTTACACAGATTCTACGGGAAACTATGTTGGACAAAGTGTAAATAATGATCATGGTCAAAAAATATATACAGATGCAAATGAAAATATAACAAAAAGCAATATAAATTATGCTGGCGAAGAAACATTTGAAGATGGAACAACAACTAGTTCTGATTCATTTGGAAATAAATATTATCATTAGTGCTTATTAGTAATAAGGAGTTAAAATTATGTCTAATAATTCAGAAATTAAAAAGAAAGCAATCGCTCTAGTTCAAGAGTGGGGAGCAGGTAAAATAAGTATTGGAACCGAATTTAAATTAATGGGAACTGATCGAATATTAAAATTAGTCGAAAGTGAAGGATATCCCTATGGAAAATTAATTTTTAATGATGGAGAAGAATTTAACATTGGAAAATATTTTAATTCTTTCTTTTTACCTAATACATTAGAAAAAACAGAACAAGAGAAAAGTCCAGTTTATAATGAAGAAGTTTGGAATGAACTTACTAAAAACATTGAACAGGATAAAGATAGTTCAATTATAAAAACCTTTGTAAGTGAGCAGGAAAATAAATCATATCATAATATTACAATTTATGATGTTACTGATATAATTGATGATTTTATTAAACATCATACTATGAGTTCGAAAGAAGATTTTACAAAAAAAATTAAAAATTATTTAATTTATAATAACTATCCTTATTTTACAAAAGAAAAATTGTACGAGTTATTTTCTAATTGCGAATTTCATAAAACACTGCAAAAAAATATAGTTAAAGTTATGAAAGATAACAAAAATATTGGATATTTAGTTGCTGAAAAAGATAAATATATATTTGTCCCAAAACAGCATCTTCTAAAAGATGAATACGTTTATGAAAATGATCAATCAATTGGGTTTTTTAACACAGCCGAAAATTATTTAGAAATTGCCTTATCTTCAATTGAAAGATATAAAAAACAATTTGTGCCTATCTATAATACATCACCCAACAAAAGTAAAGAAAGTTATAGTTATCAAGCTGATGCTTCAATAAAAACTTTACTCGCATTTTCCTGCGAATGCTACATGAAATCATTATTAATAAATGAAGGATTTGATTTAGCCAACCTAAAAAGTCATAAATTATCCGTACTTTTTACTTCACTAAGTGATGACCAAATTGCTAAGATTTTCGCATTCATGGAACGAAATGGTTATAATTTAGAAAATAGTATGTATAATCAAAATTACAAAACAAATGATTTAACTGAAAAATTTATGTTAGATTTAGCTATGGTTGATGATGCATTTGTTGATTCGAGATATTCAGCGGAAGATGATAAAAATACCGATTATAATTTCTTATATCAACTTGCTTTAGCACTTAGACATTATTCTAAAAAAGAATATATGACTAGTTCCCCATTTGATGAATCAATAACATCATTTATTAAGAATAGAAAGTAATTAAGTCATTTAATAAATAATAAGATTAAAAAAATACTTAAAGAAAAAACTAAAAAGTAATATCCAAACTCTTTTTAGTTTTTATTTTATCTAAAACATCTTTAATTATTTTTTTATATTCACCATTATATAGTCCATGATTCTCTATTAAACTTTTATAATAATAAACTTTTTCTAGTTCATGTCTTTCATAATAAATATATAATAATTCGCATAAAGAATCGATTAATATGCTAGAATAATTAAAATATTGAATTGCTTTATCTGTATCTTTAACTATCTTATTTTCTAATGAACCAGTCAAATAAAAGTGTTTTGCAAGATAATAATAAGCCCAAATATTTCTTTCTTTAATCGAAGCATCTAAAGCCTTATTAAAATAAACAAAGGCATTTTTATAATCCTTTCTATTCAAATAGATAATTCCTAATTCTTTACATCCGTAGCTTTCACCTAACGATGCACTTTTATAAAAATTTTCAAAAACCTTTTCATTATCTTTACCTTTATAGTAATTAGCTAGGTTATTAAAAGCATAAGCATAATTCTTACTGGCAGCCTCCTTAAATAACCTAAAAGCCATATCCTCATCTTGTTTAACACCATACCCATTTTGATACATTATTCCCAAAGAATTAATAGCAGCAACACTTCCCAAATTTTTAGCTTTTTCAAAATACTCAAAAGCCTTATCATATTCATAATTTCCTATAAGCCCATTTTTGACCATATTTCCCATCATCCAATATGCCGAAGGATGATTTTTTAATGCAGCTTTCTCAAAATAATTAAAAGCTTTACCATAATTAGGTTTTCCCTCAAATTCTCCTCTATATTCCTTTTTGCCAAGTTCATAATTAGCGTAAGGATTATCTTGGTTAGCAAGATTAACTAAAGAAAAATCAAAATTACTACCATCATTCATTTCGAGTATTAAAAAATTTTGCAAATCATTAACCGAAATATCTGTATTTTCTAAAATAGTCTCTATCACATTCTTAATTTTTTCATCTTCATATAAAGGCTGTTTCTTTTCAAGAACAGCAAACATAATTAAATTAGCAAATAACTCATAATAATTTTCATTTTTATATAATTCTCTAAATAAACAAATATGATCACTATTAACACTCGCATCATTTTTACCAATATTATATAATTTACAACAAATGTTTTTTAACTCTTCATTTTGATTAATTACATTGATATCGTTTTCACTATAAATAACGCCTTCCACAATTGTTAAAATATTACAAATTATTTCTTTAAAAACAGTTTTATCTTTATCAAATTTTTTTCTTAAATTAATATAGATTTGTTTATAATTATCACCAATTCCCCTTGAACCTATACAATAATTATTAACTGTCGAATTATTAATATAATCCGTACTAAAAATAGCACAAAAAATTTCTCCTTGAATAGCCGAAGATTTATTCTTGCTTTCTTCCTTAATAACGTTAATTACATTTCCCAAAGACAAATGACAATAACCATCATTTAATTTAACATATTTTCTTTTCATACCTAAATCATATCACAAAGTGAATAATTAATGAATACACTTTAATTTTATTGAATATTTATGAATATTAATTATTTTTAAATTAAATTATATAATTTTAATAGGAGGAAACAATGAAAAAAATATGGAAAAATTATAAAAGTACCATCATCTTATTATTAAGCATAATTATAGGCACAATAATCGGCCTTATCTTTAAAGAAAAAGCTTGTGTTTTAAGTCCTTTAGGAGATATCTTCCTAAACTTAATGTTTGTTGTAATAGTTCCCCTTATATTTTTAACAATTACATCATCAATAATTAAAATGGAAAATCCTAAAAGATTAGGCAAAATTATGATAACAATTCTTATCGTATTTGCTGTTATGTCAATCATTGCTGCTTTAATAGGAGTAGTATCATCTTATACAATCAAATTAATTGATTCTAAAGATATTAACAATTTAACGAATCTATTAAATCAAGATGTTGTTATTAGTGAAGAAGTAAACATATTGCAAAAAACTGCTAATTTATTAACTGTTAATGATTTTTACAAAATTTTAAGTAAAGACAATATCATTGCTATTTTAGTGTTCTCAATTATTTTTGGTTTTGCCATTCGCAAAAGTAAAGATAAAGGTAAAAAAGTAATTGAATTAATATTAAGTCTTAATGAAGTAGTCATAAACATCGTAAACATTATTATGTATTATGCACCTATTGGTTTAGGCTGTTTCATAGCAACTCTTATCGGTAGTTATGGAAGTGTAATTGCTATTGGTTTTCTTAAAACATTTATAGTTTATACTTTTGTTTGCATATTTATCTATGTATTTGTTTATAGTGCCTACGTCTTTTTAGTTAGTGGCAAAAAAGGATTAAAAGCCTATTGGAAAAATATTATTGGACCTTCAACAACAGCCCTAGCAACTTGTTCATCAGCTGCCACTATCCCAATAAATATTAAATATACCAAGGAAATGGGAGTACCAAGTGATATTGCCGAAACAACAATTCCAATGGGAACCAGTTTTCATAAAGATGGCTCAGTTGTTGGTAGCGCCTTTAAAATAATGTTCTTAATTTACTTATTTGGTAAAGATATAAACATTTTAACCATTTTAGGAGTATCTTTGCTTTCAACATTACTTATAACCGCTGTTCCAATTGGTGGAGGAACTATATCCGAAATGTTTATTTTACAAATTCTTGGTTTCCCATCATCTGCCTTACCAATTCTTTCAATTATAGCTACAATTATTGATGCACCTGCAACTGTTTTAAATGTTGTTGGCGACTCTTGCTCATCACTAATAGTAGCCAGAATAATTGATGGAAAAAACTTTCTTAAATTAAATCGTAAATAATATTTAATTTTACCACCACTTTACATAAACAAAAACAATTTGCTATAATCACATTAGAGATAATAAGCATGTGGAAGGTGATAACATGAAGAAAATATTAGAAAGAACGTTCTTAATTGTTTTAAGTATTCTACTTGAATTTATCATTAGCTGTAAATTAATGATCTATTTCTACAATGAATATTATATAATCAAAATTTTAATAACTATCTTATCATTTTTAATAGTTTCAAATATAGTTAAAAATAGTAAAAGTTTAGTAAATGAATTACCATGGATTATCTTAATTTTAATTTCTCCGATTGCCGGAACATTTATCTATATTCTAGTTTATCACAGTGTTAATAAAAGCAAACTACTTAAACACATTCAAAAAGAAATAAAAGAAGCCGATAAATATTATCAAAAAGATAAAGATATTACTAAAGAAATCAATAATCAACAAAAAGATATCTTAAAATATTTAAACAATTATTTAAACTATCCTGTTTCTAAAAACAATCAAGTTAAATACTACAAAAATGGAGAAGAGTTTTTCCCTGATTATCTAAAAGATTTAAAATCAGCTAAAAAATATATCTTCTTAGAATACTTTATTATTTCCAATGAAGGAACAATGTGGACTCAAATATTAAATATTTTAAAAGAGAAAGCCAAAAATGGAGTAGAAGTAAGAGTAATGTATGATGATATGGGATGTTTGCCATTATTACCCGAAAACTATCAAAAATATTTAGAATCATTAAATATTAAATGTGTTGTATTTAATAAACTTAAAATGTTTAAAGGAATATTTATGAATAATAGAGATCATCGTAAAATAACTGTTATTGATGGAAATATAGCTTATACTGGAGGTTTAAATTTATCTGATGAATATATTAATAAAAAAATTAAATATGGCTATTGGAAAGATAATGCAATAAAGTTGCAAGGTAATTCCGTATGGAACTTAACAATTATGTTTCTATCTCTATGGAATTCTTATAAAAAAGAAGATAAAGATTATCTAAAATTTAAAACAACAGACAACTTAAAGATTAAACCAAATGGTTATTTATCAGCTTATGCATCAGTTCCTATAAATGGTGTTTTAGAAGGAGAAGATGTTTATCTAAATATTATCAATAAAGCAACCAAATATGTTTATATAATAACCCCATATCTAATTATTGATACTGACATGATAAATTCAATTATTTTAGCTTTCAAAAGAGGAGTAGACGTAAGAATAGTAATTCCTGGTATTCCTGATAAAAAGATAGTTTATGATCTAACCATGTCATATGTTAAAAATCTAGTAGATGCAGGCATCAAAGTATATACTTATACACCTGGATTTATTCATAGTAAAATATTTGTAAGTGATGATAATAAGGCAACCGTTGGAACAATTAATTTAGATTATCGTAGTCTTTATCTACACTTTGAAAATGGTGTCTATTTAGAAGATGTTAAAGAAATAGAAGATATCTTAAATGATGTTAATAATATCTTAACAGAGTCACACCTATTAACAAAAAAAGAAACAAACTATAATATATTTAGAAAAGTATGGCAATCTATTTTAAGATTTTTTGCCCCATTATTCTAGGACTCAACCACAAGTTGAGTTCTATTTTTATAAATTGATTTACTATTGCTAATATTTTATTTTAAACTTTACTTAGAAAGAAGGAAATAAAATGAAAAATAAATTAATTTATGTTTTATTAACAATTTTATTATTAAGTATAGGACTAAATATTTATATTCTTGTTAATAGAAAAACATCTAAAGTGACCAATTTACCAAAACCAGAATTATCTGAAGGATTAAGAGGAACATTTGGTATTGATAAAAATATCAATGAAACAACTATTGATAATTATCTAAATCGTTCTGATTCAGTATATCGTGATATGCGTATGTTAAAAGATCCAGGTAACTATGAAGCAATTGGTGGAGATTCTTATCTATCAGGCTTTATAAAAGGCTTTGAAGTAGTACCTTACCCATACATTGTAAATGTAACAGGGTTGCCAGAAGAAGTAGGAAAAACATATGAAGGAAAGACCTTATTCACTTTGAAAGATGGAAAATATATAGCTAATTATAACGAATCACTAAGTATATTAGAATATTTATTTCCAAAAGATAAAAATATCTTTTTAATGTGTGGTGCCGGAGGCTATGCGGGAAGTACTAAAGAAATGCTAGTAGCTCTTGGATGGGATGAAAATAAAATCTATAATATTGGCGGTTATTGGTACTATAATGGAAATAATAATGTTGAAGTTAAAAGAACTATTAATAATAAAACTTATTATGATTTTTATAAAATAAATTATCATAATATTGATTTTACTAACTTAACAAAGGTATCTAAATGAAAATTAAAAAAATAATAGCGGTGATAGGTTTCTTAATATTAATCCCATTATTTCTCTTGTTTATAAGTAATTTAAATAAACAAAAAATCACTCTTGAATCTAAATATTATAACACTGGTAAATTTATTGATATAAATGGTGCTAACCTCAATGAATTAATAAATAATAAAGAAAATTTTATCTTATATACTTATAATAATTTTTGTACTTTTAAGGTATCATGTGACGAAATATTTAATGAAAGCATTAAAGAGTTAAATATTACAATATTAAAAATCCCATTTGATGAATTTAAAACTACTAGTTTATATAATGAAGTTAATTATGCTCCAAGTGTAATTTTAATAAAAGACGGAAAAATTATAGAATATATAGATCCTGAAAAAAATGATGATTTATCAAAATATCAAGATAAAAAAGAATTTATATCTTGGATAAAAGAGTATATTAATATATAATATTTAAGATGAATTATGAAAAAAAGAGAAGAATTTGAAAATATAATTAAAGATATAAAAGAAAATGAAACAGTTAATTTAATGAAAAATTATAGACAACATTTTAACACATCATGCTATGAACACTGCTGTAATGCTTCATATTACTGTTTTTTAATAGCTAAAAAATTACATTGGGATTATATCTCAGTTGCTAGAGCGGCTATGCTTCATGATTTATTTTTATATGACTGGCGTAAAAGAAGTAACAATCGTAAAAGATTTCATGCTTTTAGACACGGAAACATTGCTTGTCAAAATGCTTGCAAATTATTTGATCTAACCGAAAAAGAAAAAAATATAATTAAAAGGCATATGTTCCCTGTAACTCCTATTCCTCCAAATTCCAAAGAAGGTTTATTATTAACTCTAATAGATAAATATTGTGGTCTTATTGAAATAAAAAGTAAATTTAAGAGGAATCATGAAAATTAAAGAGCCTATAATTAAATTACTAACACCTCAAAATATATATACTTCTTTTAAAACAAACGAATTTACTAATAACTTATATATTTACAATAATGAAGATAATATTAAAATAAAAGATATTGAAATAAATAGTTGCCATTTTAAAAATTTTGATTTTAATAAAGTTAAATTAGAAAATATTGAAATATATGACTGTATTTTTGAAAACTGTAATTTAGCCAATCTTAATTTTGATTATAAATTAATTCATCGTACTATTTTTAAAAATTGTACTTTAATTGGAACATCATTTATTGATTCTAGTTTAAAAGATATAAAATTTATAGAATCTAATTTACAATATGTTAATTTCTCTGGTTCTAAATTATCTAATATTTTATTTGATAATTGTAATTTAAATGAAAGTTCATTAATTGAAACTAATTTAAAAAATATCGAATTTAATAACTGTAATTTAAATAAATCTGAAATATTTAATACCAGTTTAAAGGATATAGATTTATCATCATGCGATATTCATTCAATTATAATTGATAATAATTCTATAAAAGGTTTGATAATTGATTCATCACAAGCTATTGATTTAATAAATATGTTAGAAGTAAAAATAAAGTAATATATTTACAAAATATTTACGTCACAATTAAACATTAGGTTGACACTTGAACATTAACGAATTAAACTAAAAATAAGGAAACTAATGGTTTTTAATATGATAAATCATAGAGAGTGAGGAACAAAAATGAATAAAACTTATAATATGGAAGACATAATGTCATTATTTTATAGAAGATTTTTTCTAGAAAGTGAAACAATTATAACTAAAAAATATAGAGAAAAACTTATAGAAGAATTCCAAGAATATATAGAAAAGAAAAAAATCCAAAAAGAACAATTAACTGAATTATTTAAAACACAAGGAAATGAAGATGATGCAGTTAAAGAACTTGATTCTTATGATGATTCTGCTAGTTTAACAGAAGAACAAAAATCATATATGCATCCGTTTCGTATATTTGATTTTGTTCCACTTGAAACAATGTTAAGAGATATTAAATGTGATGGAGTTTATGAAAGAAAACTTAACACACAAGGATTAAATCAAACATATATTGATCTTACAAACAATAAAGAAGTATCTGGTGCTGAACTAATAAATCGCGGTGGTAAATACGTTATAATTACTTCTGGTATGGAACAAGGCTTAGTTGATTTCACTATTACATCAAAAGATGAAACGATAAATACAACATTTAAATTTACACCAAAATTACAACTATTTACTCAACCAAAAACTGAAGTTCTAAGAACTATCTTAACCCGTTTAATTGATGATAAATACCTAGTTTGTGAACATTCTGTAAATGATGAAACATTCCCATTTGTTCCAGACTCTATAACAGTAAGTGATAGAAATAAAAGAGAACTTATTAATGAATCAATATATACAAAATCGATAATATATAGTTATTTTAGTAGAAAAACTATAGATGAAATATTTTCTAACTTATCTGTAAGTGCTCCTAGCGCTTCAATAATTATTCCAAGCGAAACAACATATACAAAACTAAATCCTATTGAAAAAGTAGCATATTTTGCAATGTTACAAAATTCTTCAAATAGTGAATTACAAGAATACTTTTCAAAAACTCTAGAAGATATGTCATATAATTATGCAACTCTTTCAAATACTATTAATCAATTAAAAGAAGAAAACTTCAAAAAATATTTTCCAACAGCAAGTGAAATTACAAAATATCGAGATTTTGAAAGAAAAGAATATATATCATATATGACCGAACTTGAAAATAAAGATGAAAAAACAACTGAAGTAGTTGAACCAAATTCAAATTATCAAGAAATGCAATCTCAACGTGAAACATCATTTTTACCAAATAATTCTGAAACTAGAACTGCTAAGCAAATACTTGAATCATCAGAGTTACTTAAACAAGTTCAAAATGTTGGAATAACTCTATCACCAGAACAAGAACAAATAATTTATATTGGTGATAAACTTCAATCAGACGAATTTAAAGAATTCCAAGCTAAAAGACCAGAACGTTTACAAAAACAACAAGAATTACGTGATAAAATTCAAAAAGAAAATGAAGCAAAAGTAGATTGGCAAAATAATCCAGAAAATCCTAGTAACTTAAGTCGAAATAGACTAGAATCATGGAAAAAAGAATTAAAAGCATTAGAACAAGTTTATGCAATAAAACCAAGTCTATTAACAGACGAACAAATAAAATATATTTCCGAAATAAAAGAAACAATCGAAATGTATGAACAAGAACAAAATAGAAATCACGAAATTGATACAGGAATGTCTGAAGAAAGCCAAAACTGGTATCAAGAACACTACACAGGTATGAGAAGATAATGTAACAGTTATCTTTTTTTATTATATAAAAGATTTTGTAAAAAAATTGTTAATGTAAAGTAAAAAGTGAATATCGACAAATAAGTGTTAATTGACGCGAGGAGGGTGTTATTGTATAATTTTTTTAGAATATGAAAAGAGAGTAGATG